>Ga0315338_1000116_pt1:135000-354912 | contig 354912 bp, 256 predicted proteins | sample ASW8metaG_FD_204518 | JGI IMG/M metagenome (GOLD analysis project Ga0315338, IMG submission 204518) | Ammonia-oxidizing marine archaeal communities from Monterey Bay, California, United States - ASW #8 | ecosystem: Environmental > Aquatic > Marine > Coastal | place: USA... | reverse complement strand
TAACTTGCGCACGATCTGTTCCGGCGTGTGCCGTTTCCTTCGTCTCCTCGTCATCTTTCAGGTCTCCTTGCCCTGCGGGCTCAGAAACCTTCATAAACGATGGATCAGCTTTTCAACAGCAGGCCACCAGCACGCTGCGTGTTCACTCGCCGCGTCGGCGGCGGGTGAAGCTGGCGGCCATCGACTCCACCGGTTTCGAAGCCCATCACTGCAGCCGGTACTTTGTGAAACGCCGCTCACGAGTCGAAAACATCTGGCAAACCACGACATACAAGCGTTTTCCCAAGCTAGGCCTGATCTGCGACACCCGGACGCACATGATTCTTGCCGTCTATCCGGCACGCGGACCGACACCCGACGTGGCGCAACTCAAGGCTCCCGTTGAGAAGGCGCTCCGCATCGCAGCGATCGAAACGCTTACTGCCGATGCTGGCTACGATTCCGAATCGAACCACCAATACTGCCGAGACACGTTGGGCGTTCGCACACTCATTCCGCCACTGCATGGCAGGCCGACAACCAAGCCGGCTCGCGGCCGCTACCGCCGCTTGATGCAAACGCGATTCGACGAGTCGAAGTACGGACAACGCTGGCAGGTCGAAACGGCAATCAGCATGATCAAACGGCGACAGAGCGATTGCACGGCGGGACGCTCACATTACAGTCGTCGACGCGACATGCTGCTCATGGCTGTCACCCACAACATCATGATCGTCCGGTGTCGCGACGTTTTCTACAGAGCAGGACATTCTACTTATTGACGGCGGGTGAGCCGCTCGGTAGCCGAAAAGTAGAATGTCCTGCTCTGTAGAAAACCTCTTGGCGCGTGAGTGGTTTGATTATACGACTCCGGGATGAGTACGACATCGAAGTCACCACGGAGGGTGCTTCTGGCGGCGTATGAGATTGGGCGACAATCTCTGCCGCAGTATTCGCACCGGTATAGCCCGAAGAAGTTCACGCTTCCACAACTGTTGCCGCTAAGGCTTCACTCCTGAATGACAACTCCCCACGAAACAGCAACAGAAATCGAATCGGTGATCGAATCCTGGCGTATCAAGCTCCTGGGACTCGACTCTGAAAAGGTACATGCGAAACACGCGCCAGATCGGTGGTCGCTCTCTGAGGTCGTTGGGCATCTCGTAGATTCGGCGTGTAACAACCACCAGCGATTCGTTCGTGCACAATATTGCACAGAACTGGTGTTCCCCAAATACGAACAAAATGAATGGGTGGCGGCTGCCAACTATCGAACGCGCGATTGGGAATCGCTGGTTCAGTTGTGGTATCACTACAATCGCCAGCTTGCCGTCTTGATTCGCAACATTCCCGAATCAAAGCTGTCGACGCCTTGTACAATCACGCCGAACGAAACTTGCACTCTCGGATTCCTTGTAACCGACTATCTCGACCACCTGCATCATCACTTGAGCAAGCTGAGCGAACGAATCACCGCCGAGTGCGCGACATAACAATGGCATCAACGCGGAGCCGCCGGCAACGCGTTTTCAAGTGCAGCATCAACCGCGGTGGCCCGGTTATGCCAGACGTTATCCCGCTATGCCAATACTGACGCTACAAGACGTAACTGGCCAGAACTGGGTTGATTGCACTCGCCTGTCCTTGCACGACGATCAGTTGGGCTACGTTGCCAGTAATGTCGCCACCATTGCTGAATCAAAATACGAGCAGCATCACCAACTACGCGCGATCTATAGCGGCGAGCAACTTGTCGGAATGCTCGCGTACTGCCACGAAACTTGCCCGGAAGATCTAGAGCTCTACTGGATTTTCAGGTTGATGATTGACAAGGATCACCAACGAAACGGCTATGCTGCAGGGGCAATCAAACTTGCGATGCTCGAAATCGGACAACTTGGCGGAAAACGCATTAGGACAATGCACAAGCCCGAAAATCTGGCGGCGTCAGCACTCTACGGTAAGCTTGAGTTTCACGTCATTGGCTCTCTCGAAGACGGCGACACTCTGCTTGAACACAACCTGGGGGGGACAAAGGGGGGCGGGAGTCTTTATTCGTAGTTCCGTATGGTGCGTGCTGACGAGTCAATGAGTCGAACGCTCTCGATGACCCGCCGCGAACGCGACATTCAGCATCGGCTCAAGTGCCGGCACTGCTGGACGAGCCAGCAGTGGCACCCGAGTGAGGGGAGCTCACCGTGAATAACGTCGAAGTCTATTCCGCAGGCTTGCTGAACAAAGCTCTCGATCCGGCCACGCAGCCGGTGGCCATTCGATCTTTTTTGCGAGCAGAAACGGCGCTGTTGCGTGAACTCATGCCGCGCGGGAGCCGGGTGGTCGACTTTGGCTGTGGGATGGGTCGGCACTTGATGGGGTTCGCCGATCACATTGCGTTGGGTGTCGGCTTTGATTACGAAGCGGCCTCGATCGCCGCAGCGGTGAAGTTGGCAGGTGCCGCCCACTTGTACTTCTTCGTCGCCGACGCCACGGCGGTTCCGCTGACGGCGGCCTTTGATGTCGCAGTCTGCACCACGAACACCTGGGGGACGATGAGTGACAAATCAGCCGTGTTCGACGAAATGCGGCGGCTTTCGCCACGAACCGGTTCGCGGTTGATGACCGTCTACGCTGCCTCGTCGGTGCCGGCCCGCAGCGAGTGGTATGCCAACCTGGGCCATCAGGTGTTGCAGGCGACCGACCAACAAATCGTCGCGGCCGGCGGATTCACGTCGGAACACTTCACCGAGGAGCGGCTGAGAGAACTGCTGGGCCCATGCGAGCTGCATCCCATCGGAGACATCGCCTACGTCGCACAATGCTGAGGAGAGATCGGATCGCACTGCTGGCTCGTCCAGGAGAGCAAGAGCGCGTGAGGAAGCGATCTTTAGAGCACTCTACGAGATTCGATGTCGGTTCCGGCTCGCGGGAGGCGGCTATTGAAGCCAAGCGCGCTCTACCCGCGCTATTCGCCGATCGGCACGAGCCCGCGATGCTCGCTGTCGAATTTGATGTCGTATCCATACCATGCCAGGATCGCGGCGGCGAGCACGCCCAGCGACATCACCGCACCGCCGGCTCCGAGCAAGTAAGAGCCGACCGGCGTCTTAAAGGCGTCGTCCTCGAAGACCTGACCCTCCACGGCCAATTTCGCAATGCGGGGATCGTCGGGAACGTAAATCACGTCGATCTCGGCTCCTTCTTCCACGGCGCCAAAGAGTTCGTCGGTCACCTCAAAATTGTGCGTCTCGGTGTGATCGTCGCTCCCAGTGACCTTGACGTAGACTCGCTTCGTGACGCCGTTGGGCGCGACGCGGCGTTCGACGATGAGGCCGCTTCCCGGCACGGCTCGAGTTTGCATCGCGCTCTCTTTGTGGGCTTCCCAGCGACCGGTACTGATGATGAATCCCGACACAAACATCATCAAGGCGCCGAACAGGCCGAACGCGATCGCCCGTTTGCGCCCGCGTTTGCGATGCACGGCAGTCGGTTTCGACGGATCGCGCGATTCCGGTTCGCTCGAGACCACCTTGGCCTTTAAGACCGAGATCAAGTCGTCGACATTGTCTACCCCGGAGATCGATGCGAGGGTCTTGTCTTGGGCATCTTTCAGCCGCACGACTTTTTGAGACAAGCCCGGGGACTCGTCGACCGCCACCGAGGCGATTTCGGACCAGCGATAGCGTTGAACGGTCTTGCCACCGATCTCGACTCCGGGTTCCAAAAGTCGCACGTAACGGGGAGCGCGGCCCATATAGTAGGCCTTGATGAACCCGAAGGTGCCGAGGATCATCGGCAGCGTCGTGCCGGCATGCAACGCCAGCATCCCGCCCCGTTCGGGAATCAGGAAGATCCGAACCAGAAGGGTCCCCACCGCGAACAGGCAGCAGAGGACGCAATAAACGATCAATCCGACAATCATCAGAGGCTGCCAGTCGCTCGGCGTAAATTCGAGCGTTTTCGGCGCAGCGGGTTTTTCCGTGTCGGCATCACGACTCATCGAAGCGGCCCTTCGCGGCATGCGGACCGCTACATCGTACCAGGGGCCGGATGTCGGAACAAAGCGCTGCAGCATGCTATCAAGCATCACCCGGGCAACGCAGCATACATTCTTACGTACCCGCGAACTTCGCCGTCAGCCACTTTTGGAATCCCGGCTTTGTGTTTGGCGAGGCGCTCGGTTCTACAGGCACCGAATGGGGGTCGCGTTCGAAGGTGAGTTGCTCGCCGTCGTTGGGAATCAACACGCGCTCGCCGATGCCGGCCGCGTCCATCATGTCGCGCAGTTTCGTGCGCGTCATCGGGCAGTGGTCGATCGATTCCAGGTGATTGAAGACGACCTGTCCGGGGGCGAGCCGAACCAGCTCTACTAGTTCGGCTTCGCTGAACAGGATGTCTTTGCCAAGGCCGAAGTTCGCGGTGCCGGCCGGGGCGATGACGACATCGGGCTGTAACCGACCAACCGCCTGTTTGACCGTCTCGGTCAACACCGTGTCGCCGGTGATGTAGAGGCTCGGTTCATCGGGATGGGTGAGATAGAACCCGGCCACCGGACCCATCAACCAGCCGATCAGACCGTGGCCGTGCGTTCCGGGAATCACTTCCGAGGCGAATGAATTCTGCCCGTCGCCGAGGACCTCGGCGTTCAGCCCTTTTCGCTGGAGGTTGGGTGCATCGACCGAGCTGGCCCATAGCGTCAATCCGCGCGATTTGATCCACTTGACCGCCGGCCGGTCCAAGTGATCGGGATGCTCGTGTGTCAGGATCACTTCCGTCGCACGTGCGAACAGCTCGTCCGCGCCGGCAGGCAGTTCGGTCAGCGGGTTGCGTCGCCGCTGTCCGCGAAACAGTCGGAACCCCGGCATGACGGATGGCGGCGACAGCATTGGATCAACGAGCAAGTCATGCCCGCCGAACTCCAACAGCACCGTTGCGTTTCTGATTTGCGTGATGACCATGATGAAGCTGAAGGATGAAGGCGGAAGTCGGAAGGATGAATGCACGGGCCGCTGATTGCTGAAAAGCTCATCACGAGATCCAAAAGCCGCCGCCGGAATGCGGTTCGAAATCCACGCCATCCGCACCCTCGACGACCTTCCAATCACCGCCCATCCCGGCCTGCGAGAATAGGAAATGGCCAACGGTTACCTTCCGATCTGGACTGATGAAGAATGAGAAGAGGAAAAACGGTCGTTCTTGGGCGGCATCGTAAACGTCGCGGAGCATGTTGTAGTCGTTTTCCGACAGCGCGTGCATGCGGTCTGCATGATACAGCCACGCTCGTTCGACCTCACGGTCGCGAGACATACACCAGCACGCATCCTGGGGCGATTTGGCTTCGTCGATCAGGACTGGCCGGCCACAATATTTCTGTCCCCAGGCAAACAGTGCCTGGTAAAGTGGATCGGACTCGATGTCGCTGCCCTCATCCTTCATCCTTCCGCCTTCCTCCTTTCCGTTCACCACGCCGTCCAGCCGCCGTCGACGAGCAGGTTCTGGCCGGTGACGTAGCTAGCGGCGTCGCTGGCGAGAAACACGACCGCGCCCTTGAGTTCGGCAGGCACGCCCATGCGTTTCATCGGGCTCTTTTGGGTGAGTCGTTCGACCATTTCGGCAGGTGCCTGGGGATTGGGAAACGGGCCGGGGCTCAAGCAGTTAACGCGGATGTTGTCGCGTGCCCAGTAGACGGCCAAGTGCCGTGTCATGTGGATGATGCCGCCCTTGAGCGCGTGGTACGCCACGGGACTGGCCGGGCAGACGTCTGCGTACGCATCAGGGTAGGAGCCGACGACGCCGTACATTGAACCCAACAGCACGATGCTGCCCGGCGCGGAGCGGGAGACAACGTGATCGCGAAACGTCCGCGCTAGCAGAAAGTACCCGGTCGCGTTTTCCAGTTGTCCTTGAAACTGTTCGGCGGTCACGTCGGTCAAATCGTTCCCCGCGCCTCCCTGGCCGTTGTTGACCAGAATGTCGAGGGTGCCCGCTTGTGCCACCGCATCGGCGAAGCCGGCTGCGATCGAATCGGCGTCTTTGTGATCGATCTGCACGCCGAAGTGCGCTGCGTCTGCCGGCGTGGGCAAAGCTTCGGCAGCCGCGCGAGCCTGCCTGACATCGCGACTGGAGACCACAACCGATGCCCCCGCTTCGGCCAAGCCGCGTGCCATGGCCGATCCCAGGTAACCGGTTGCCCCGGTGATCAATGCGACCTTGCCGGTGAGGTCGAACAGTTGATTGATCGTGGGTTCAGGTTGGTGGGAGCTGTTCATGAGTTGGATCGCTTCTTCTATGGAGCCTGAACCTGTGCGAGTTCCCATTCATTGTATGGCGTAGCCAATGAGTTCGTAATCTGTGACGAGCCACCGGCCGTCGCGCTGCACGAGAGTGTATCGTCCCTGCTCTTCGTTCTGGCCGAGCTGGAAGTACCCGGCTTCAACGTCGAGTGCGCCGTCGAATGTCCACGAGTATTCGCCGATGTGGAAGCTCAGCTCGAAGCCCGTTTCCGACGCCGGGAATATGGGCGGCGAATGTCCGGCAAATCTGTTGAGAAACTCGGGTCCTGGATCTTCACCTTGGACTTCGAGCACGTAGTTCTCAGCAGATTCCCGAGTGAAGGCCGTGCTATTCGCGAACATGTGCCGGAAGACAGCTTCGAAGGCATCGGGCAACTGCGCGTCACGTTGAGCATGCCAATCGTGATACATCCAGCCACCCACGGCCACCAGTAGGACGATGGATATTGTCCGCAGCCATTTCCGGCGGGGAGATTGCGATGGAATCGGGCTGTCGGTCACGGGTGTCTCAGTCGATCTGGACTGTCGGAATTCTCGCTGGAACGATCGACGCGAATCCGGCACCACCATGTTTTGGGACTAGACTTCATTGGAATAGGCATTGATCCTGCCCGCAGAATCGTAAGAATCGGTGTCGTCGCACCCGCGGCAGTCTCCCGCGAGCACGTTGCATTCTATTCGTTCTCGCTGGAATCGTCCGGCGGTCGACGGCTTTCGCCGGGGAATGTGCGGCCGGCAGGCAGCCAATCGGGTCGTCGCAGCATCGGAGCCGTTGTTCTATGTCAGTCAGGTCGGACGAGATCGACCGGTCCTACAGAGTCAGCCGCTGGCAACGACGGCTGCTGCTGGCGCTTGCGCTGTGGCCCTGCTCCGGCGCCGCCGTGCTCGCTCAAGAAGAGCCTGCGGCTGCCACTCAGTCTGAGGTCACGGCCGAGTTGATCGAGTCGCGCCGGCAAGAAGTCGAAGCCGCGACCGATCTCAGTGAGGATGCAAAATCGAGCGCGGTGGAAGCGTATCGACAGGCTGCCGATGGGCTCGGGCGAGCAGAAGAACTGCGGGCGGCTGCCGCTCAATTTGGCGAAGCCGCAGCAGCCGTCGATGCCCGGCAACAAGCCATCAGCACCGAATTGAGCGAGCTGAAGGCGAGCCCCGAGGAGCCGCTGCCCCAGACAGGAGACTTGCCTGAGTTGGAGCAGCGTCTCACTCAGTTGGAAACTGAACTAGCAGACCTCAAGAACACGCAGACCGAATGGGAGGCGGAACCCAAGCGGCGTTCCAACCGCCGCAAAGAGATTCGCGCGCTGCTTGTGGCCGCCCCAGAACGGTTGGCTGAAATTGCTCGGCAACAGGCCGCCCCGCCACCGGGTGACGAATCGCCCATTCTGACGACCGCGCGCGAAACAGAGTTACGGGTGCGGCAACAGGTCGCCGAATTGGAAACGGCGGCACTGCAGGCCGAGCTCGCGCAATACGACAGCGAGGAGTCGGTCGATCTGGTGCGCGCGCAACGGGACCTTCTCGTGCAGAAGGTCACGCGACTGGAAGAACACGTCGCGCTGGTTAGCGAAATGGTGAACCGGCGTCGCCGAGAAGAGGCCGCCGAGTCGGTCGAGCAGGCTCGCCTGGATGCGGTCGCGTCGAATCCAGTACTGCGTCCGTGGGCCGAACGCAATCGAGAACTGGCCGAAGAAGCCCAGACGCTGGCACCGCAGATTGAGTCGGTCGAACGGGACTTGCGATTGGCCAAAGAGTTGCACGAACAGGTCTCCGCCGATTTTGCAGATACCCGGGGAAAAATCGAGACCGTGCGTCTCAGTGGACCGATTGGTCTGGTGCTCCGCAAGCAGCGTGCCGGCCTGCCCAACGTGTCCGAACGACGGCGAGACATTCGTCAGCGGCGTGCGAAGATCGATGAAGTTCATCTGAAACTGTTCGAGTATGACGACGAGCGCTCGCAGCTTGCCGATTTGGACCGGATTGTTGAAGGCATTCTTCGCACAGGCGCCGCCCAGCGCAGCGCCGATGAAGCAATCGTTCTCGAAAACGACGCTACGGCGATTCTCGAACGGCAGCAGGAGTATCTCGACCAGCTCAACCGGAGTTACAACACATACTTCGATCGGCTTGTCGCCCTCGATACTCAAGAACAGGTTCTCATTGACGAGACCGAACGCTTCGCCGCCTTCATCGACGAGCATGTGCTGTGGATTCGCAGTGATCCCCCTCTGTCGTTCACGCAATTTGGAGCAGACGACGAGGCGATGCTCTGGCTCTGCGATTCAGAAAACTGGAGCCAGACGGGCGAACTTGTTTGGAACAACGTGCTGGAGAACGTCGCGGCCTTGGCCATTTCGTTGGCGGTGTTCGGCGTGTTCTTCCAATTGCGGATGCGGTTTCGTCGCGAACTGCGAGCCATCGGGGAAGAGGTCAAACGACCGACGGTTTCCGACTTTGGATTGACGAGCCGCAGCACTCTGTTGACGCTGTTTATCGCCGCCTTCTGGCCGCTGGTGTTGCTCTACATCAGCTGGCGATTGTCGGTCGCCGGTGAAACCAGTGAGTTTGCCACTGCCGTGTCCGACGGCGTCCGCCGGGTGGCGTTCTTGCTGTTCCCGCTGGAAGTATTGAGAAACCTCTGCCGGGCAAACGGTCTGGCGGAGGCACATTTCGGCTGGTCCCGCAAGGCGGTGCTGTTGCTTTCGAGCAACCTGCGGTGGCTGTACTTGTTGGCCCTGCCGTTGGTGTTCGTCACAGCGATGCTCAGCGCGCATCGCGTCGAGTTCGGTCGCGACACGTTTGAACGCCTGTGCTACATCGCGACGATGATCGTGCTATCGATGTTCGTTTACCGCGTGCTGCAGCCCGGGAAGGGCCTGTTTCGCGAGATCATCGCATACAACCAAGGAGGCTGGCTCGAGCACCTGCGCTACGTCTGGTTCTGGGGTGCGGTGGCCACGCCACTGGCTTTATCCGCGCTGGCCGGACTCGGGTACTTTTACACGGCTCTGCAATTCCACGAGCACTTGCTGTCGACGATATGGCTGCTGATCGGCTTGGTGGTTGCCCGGTCTTTCCTGCTGCGTTGGCTGTTTGTGCATCGACGGCAAATGAGCATCGAGCAGGCCAAGCAACGGCGGGCGGCTGCGCAACAGAATGCCGCCGCCGATGGCGAGACGTCGCTTCCCGTCGCCGGTGCCGAGCAGGCGGACTTGGCGACAATCAGTTCGCAGATTCAACGGTTGCTCAACGCCGGGCTGGTGACCGCGTTGCTGCTGGGAATGTGGTTGATTTGGGTCGACGTGTTGCCCGCGCTGAACATTCTCGATCGCTGGGAGCTGGGCCGCACCATGGTTCAAGTCACAGAAAACACGGCGCCTGAGGGCTCACCGCCGCGATTCGAGTTGGTGACCAAAAACGAACCGATCACTGCAGCCGACATGGCATTGGCGGGACTGGTTGCGCTGTTGACGATCATTGCGGCCCGCAACGTGCCCGGACTGCTGGAAATGTCTCTGTTGCAGCGGCTGCCGATGGACGGGGCATTGCGGTATGCCGTGATCACACTGGCGCGGTATCTGATCGTGCTGGCGGGGTTAGTGGTTGGATTCGGGGCGATCGGCGTGGGCTGGTCGAAAGTGCAATGGCTGGCGACCGCCCTGACATTCGGACTCGCCTTCGGGCTGCAGGAGATCTTCGCCAACTTTGTGTCGGGGCTGATCATCTTGTTCGAGCAGCCGATTCGAGTGGGTGACGTGGTGACCATCGAGGGCACGACGGGTGTGGTTTCGAAGATCCGAATTCGCGCTACCACCATCGTCGACTGGGACCGCAAGGAATTCATCGTTCCCAACCGTGAATTCATCACCGGCCGGCTGCTCAACTGGACGCTGTCGGATTCGATCAACCGGGTGGTGGTCAACGTGGGCGTGGCCTACGGCACCGACACCCGCAAGGCCCGCAGCATCATCGAGCGGATTGCACAGGAGCATCCGACAATTCTCGACGACCCGTCGCCGATGGTCACCTTCGAACAATTCGGCGACAGCACGTTGAACTTCGTGCTGCGGGCCTACCTGCCCAACATGGACAACCGCCTGTCGGTCGTGCACCAACTGCACACCAATATCGACGACGCGTTTCGGGAAGCCGAGATCGAGATCGCCTTCCCGCAGCAAGATCTGCATATTAGGTCGCTCCCCGACGCCACGCCGGCGATTGCACCGGCAGCGAAACCGACGGCGAGTGCGCACAACGGTGGCTCCACGTCCCGTGAGCCGGAGCCGAGCACTGAAGACGCTCAATTCTGAGTTGGGTGCTTTGAGGTCGAATCTGCACGCAAGGGACGTGACTCGTCCAGGTTGGCGACAGTCCCCGGCACTCTGATTCGCAGTGCGACGACCGCCCAGCTTTTGCAAATGCCACGCGTATCGCCTATTCTTATTTACAGCGAGAGTTCTGACGCCAAAGGCCCCCATCGCGGGTAATAGGGTGTACGAACCTCACCCACCTGTGGAGTGTCAGGCAGCCCGATTGACCGCGGTCTCGATCGATTCGGACCGCACCCCGCCAAAACGCTGGCTTGAATCTCCATTCAAACCGTCTGCGCCGACGGTCCTCGTTTTAGACAGGTTTTCAGAAGCTGATCTCATATGCCCAAGGCGAGTTTTTCTCCGTTGTTCGCACTCGTGGTGGTTGTGCTGCTCTCACCCGGTTGCACCAAGCCGCCCCCGGCCCGTCGGGCGATGGGCCCGGCACCGGTCAAGGTGTCTCCGGTTGTCCGGCAGGAGATTGCAGTCCAGATTCCCACCGTCGGGACGGTCGTTCCCATCGAAGTCAGCCGGGTGGCCGCGGGTGCCGCCGGCATGGTGATTGAATATCCGTTGCGAGAAGGCGCACTGGTTGAAAAGGGTGACAAGCTGGCTGCGCTCAGGCCGGTGGCCCTCGAGATTCAAATCGGCGAGGAGCAAGCCAACCTGGCCGAGAAACAGCAGCAGCTGGCCGAGCTCGAAGCGGGTCTGCTGCCTGAAGAGATTGCGCAAGCCAAAGCGCGGATGCAGTCGGCCGAAGCCGAAGCCAAGTACGCCGAAGCCCATGCCAAACGCATCGAAGAGCTGACGTCCCGCGCCGGTCGCTCGGTGACCGATCGCGAACGGGACGAATCGGTTTACGACGCGGAACGGGCCCGCCAGGCGTTCGCCGAAGCCAAGGCTGACTACGATCTGAAGTTGTCCGGATATCGCCCCGAACAGATCGCCGCCGCCAAAGCCGCGGCCGGCGCCCAGCAAAAGGTCGTGGAAAGCCTGCAGGATGAGTTAGAGCGAATGACCATCCGCGCGCCGTTTACCGGCTACCTGGTGGAGAAGCACAGCGAGGTCGGCGAATGGGTGCAGACCGGCGGCACCGTGGCCACGGTTGCCCGGCTCGACGAGGTGGAAGTGCAACTCAACGTCGAAGAGTCGCTCATCCACGAGATTCGCGTACAGCAGGAAGTCGACGTGCGAATCGATGCCCTGCAGGAGCGCATGATCTCCGGCATCGTCACACAGATCGTTCCGCGGAGCGAGTGGTCAACCGGCAGCCGCAGCTTTCCGGTGATCGTCCGCATGAAAAACACCTTCCGGGACGGTCGGCCCGTCCTCAACGAAGGCATGGTCGCGCGTGTCGTGTTTCGGGGAAAGCCCCGCGAGGCGCTGTTGGCAGACAAGGACGCTGTCGTCCGCGCGAGCGGCAAACCGCTCGTCTACGTGGCCGAGCAGAAGGACGATGGCAAAACGGCAACCGTCCGTCCCGTTGAGGTGCAAGAAGGACTCAGCGAAGGTCAGTACGTCGAGCTGGCCGGCGACATCCAAGAAGGCGACTTGCTGGTCACCGAGGGTGTCGAACGTTTGCACCCCTACGACGTGGTGGAGATTATCGACTTCGCCGAGACCGCCGCCGACGAATCACCCTCCGAGTCGGCAGGCCCACTGCTCTCGGCCGACTAACCTTCCGCGTCGACACGACGCAACGCAGCCCACCGCCAAAGCCCCCCCGGGCTTCTCCCACCGAAACCACGCCAAATTCATGAAGATCTCGGATTACTCGATCCAGAACCCGGTCAAGGTGGCCGTGGGCGTCATCCTGGTGGCTGTGTTCGGACTGATTGCGCTGTTCCAGATTCCGGTGCAGCTGACGCCGGAGGTCATGCAGCCTGTCGTCAGCGTGCAAACCCGCTGGTCGGGCGCTAGCCCGCATGAGATGGAAAAGGAGATCATCTCGCCCCAGGAAGAAATGCTGCAAGATATTGAAGGCCTGACGCATTTCAGCAGTTCTTGTGGCGATGGATACGGCTATGTCGAAATGGAGTTCAAAGTCGGCACCGACTTGAATTCGACCCTGCTGAAGGTCTCGAACCGTCTGCAGCAGGTGCGCGAATATCCCGAAGACGCCGACGAACCCGTCATCGAAACGGCCGCCAGTGAAGGCAACTCGATCGCCTACTTCAGCGTGATGCCGGCCCCGCCCACCCACGAACAACTTCGCACATTTCGCCAAACGCATCCTGATCTCGCCGGCCAGATCGATCCGCTGATCGACTCTGAGGAAATCGACGTCGTCCGAGTCTACGGTCTGGCCGAAAAGCACTCAGCTGTCCGCGAATTGATCGAAGACGATCCCGACGTGGCCACAATGCGCACGTTTGTCGAAGACGAAATCGCCGACCGCATCGCACAGGTGCCCGGCGTCTCACTGGTGGAAGTGTACGGTGGCAGCGAACGGCAACTCAGAGTCACCGTCGATCCGGTCAAATTGGCAGCGATGAAGATCACCGTTCGCCAGCTGCGCGACGCCTTGACCCGTGAAAGTGCGGATGTGTCGGGCGGTGATATTTGGGAAGGCAAGCGGCGGTACGTCATTCGAACGCTGGGCCGCTTCGCCGACCCCGAGCAGGTCAAAGAGGTCATCGTCACTTACCGCGACGGCGCGCCGGTCTACGTCAAAGACATCGGCAAAGTCGAACTGAGCAACTCGAAGACGGAAGGACTGGGACGTCAGCGCGGCGTGAACATGCTGACCGTGTCGGTTCAGCGGCAGGACGGGGCCAACGTGCTGGAGGTCATGGCGGGCGTGAAGGCCAAAGTCGCCGACATGAACGCCACGTTTCTCAAGGCGCACAACCTGTTTCTGTTTCAAACGTACGACGAGACCGTTTACATCACCTCGGCTACACGCCTCGTACGACAAAACATCTTTGTCGGCGGCTCGTTGGCCATCTTGGTGTTATGGCTGTTTCTGCGCAACGGACGCACCACGATGGTCGTGGCGCTAGCGATTCCCATTTGCTGCGTCGGCACGTTTCTCGTTGTTCGTGGCCTGGGACGCTCGATCAACGTCATCAGCCTGGCAGGCATGGCCTTCGCGGTGGGCATGGTTGTCGACAGCGCCATCGTGGTGCTGGAGAACATCTACAGCCACTACCAGCGTGGCGAGAGCCCGCTAATTGCGGCCAGCCGCGGCACCAGCGAAGTGTGGGGCGCGGTGCTGGCCAGCACGTTGACGACGCTGGCCGTCTTTCTGCCAGTGATCTCAATTCAAGAAGAGGCCGGACAACTGTTCCGAGACATCGCCATCGCGATCAGCGCCGGCGTCTCGCTGAGCTTGGTGGTCTCATTGACCGTGATTCCCGCCGCCTCCAGCCGCCTGCTACGGCGACAAAAGTCGACGTCGCGGCAGCCAACTCCACAGGCCTCCGGCCTGTTTGCCAAGCTGAGTCGTAAGACCGTCGAAGTGATTGTCGCCATCACCCGCATGTTGCAAACGGGCAATATTCCACGAAGTCTGATGGCCGTAGTCATCGCGGTCTTTGCTCTGGGGGCGCTGGGGCTGGTGCCGACCGAATACGAGGCGGCTCAAAGCTGGCCGTATTGGATTCCACATCCAGACATGACCTGGCTGATAGCAGCCGGAGTGGCCACGGTTCTGTTCGTGCCATTTGCGTTCAAGGCCAAGCGGGCGGCTGTGGCTTTAACCATGATCGTGTTTGCCTTGGGGGCCAGCTACAAACTCATGCTGCCGGCCGAGTATCTGCCCGAGGGGAACAAGAACCTCGTGCGGGCCATGCTGCAACCGCCTCCGGGCTACAACATCGAACAGATGATCGACGTGGGGAAAGTCGTCGAGTCGCGATTGCGGCCCATGTGGGAAGCCGAACCGGGTTCGCCCGAAGCCGAGGCCCTGGACGGGCCGGCACTGGCCAGCTTCTTCACAGTGGCTCGGCGGTCGTCCATCTTCATGGGATCGAGGACCCACGACCCCGAACGCGCGCACGAGATGGTCAGCGTGCTCCGCAAGGCGACCTCCGGGATCCCCGGAATCAGCGCATTCGTCAGTCAAACCAGCCTGTTCGATAGGCGACGCTCTGGCGGCCGATTGATCGAGATCGAGATCACCGGTCCCGAGTTGGAGCGGCTGGTCGAGATTGGCGCCGACGTGATGCAGCAGGTTCAAGAGCTGTATCCCCCCGAAACCGACACGTCCATTCAAGCACAACCCAGCCTCGAACTGGCCGCCACAGAGCTGCACATCACGCGCAACCTGGAGAAGGCCGCCGAGCGGGGCGTCAGCACTGTCGAATTGGGATACGCGCTCAACGCATTGGTCGACGGGGCCTACGCCGGAACGTTCTGGCACGAGGGTAAAGAAATCGATTTGGTGATCTACGGCGACGATCGCTATAGCGCGCATACCCAGGACGTCTCGAAGATCCCCATCGGCACTCCCGGCGGCGAATTGATCACCATCGGAGATGTCGCCGACGTCGAAATGTCGGCCGGGCCCGAAACGCTTTCGCGAATCAACCGGCAGCGGGCAGTCACGTTGATGGTGCGGCCCGGTATCGAGATCGCCCTCGAAGACGCCATGCGTACTATCGAAGCCGAGATCCTGCAACCCTTACGGGACAGCGGCGAATTGGCAGGCTTGTACCGACTCGACTTGGCAGGCACCGCGGACAAGTTGCTGCAAATGCGGTCGGCACTGGGCGGCAGCATGTTGTTGGCGCTGTTGATCACGTTCCTGCTGATCGCCGCCTTGTACGAGTCGTTTTTGTACCCGCTGGCGATCATGATCAGCGTGCCCATGGCGGCCGTCGGCGGGTTCGCCGGGCTGCGGCTGCTCAACGTGTTTATCACGCAACGCCTCGACACGCTGACAATGCTGGGATTCATCATCTTGGTGGGCACCGTCGTCAACAACGCAATTCTGATCGTCAACCAGGCGCTGAACTACATCCGCGACCAGGGGCTTGATCACAACGATGCGGTCGAGAAAAGCGTGCAAGGCCGCATTCGGCCCATCTTCATGAGCACGGCGACGACGGTACTGGGCATGTTGCCGTTGGTCCTGTTTCCCGGAGCCGGCAGCGAGCTGTATCGCGGGCTGGGCAGCGTTGTGCTGGGCGGGTTGCTGGTTTCGACGTTCTTCACACTGTTTCTCGTGCCGATGCTGTTCACACTGATGTATGAGTTCAAACTCAAACTCACCGGCGCAGAACAGTCGCTGTCTGCTGAGTTGCCGGCAAGCGAAAGTTTGCTGTCGCCCGGACCGGCGCTGCTCGCCACGAGTCCTGTCGGTGGAAACGGCAATGGAAACGGGAACGGCCATCCGCCCGTTCCCGAAGTTGAGACGCAGCCCACTGCCTGACAGCCGCTCGGCTTGAACAGTTCAGCGCAGCTGCTCGACGTACGCCAAAAACTCGCGGTTGAGCTGCGCGAGATCGGCCCCGAAAGCGGCCTGAAACTGTTCGATGCGGGCTTCTTGATTGTCCCAGACGAGCCGCGGCTTCTGCGCGAGCTGCCCCAAGTAGGCGACATAAGCTTCGCGCCGCGTCTTGATGAGAAAGTGGGTCAACGCCCAGGATTCGGCGTACGCGTCGGTGGCCAGTTTGGGATTGCGAAAGCGGTCGTCGTTTCCAATCAGGCGTTCGATCGCACCGAACTTTCGGCGACGCAGCGTCCGCCGGAACTGTTCGAGCCGGCCTTGGTTGATGCTGCCGGCGGTCCGCCACCCGTCGCGGCTCTTCAAATCCGGCGTCTCGAAATACATCGCCATCCCCTCGGTCAACCACAGCGGGTTGTCGGCGTAGCGCGTGTGCACGGCCCGGTTGAAAGCGATTTGGTGTGTCGCCTCATGGACGACCGTGGCCACATTGAATTCGACGGCGGCCATTCGCTTGTTGACGTCCAGGGCGGAGCGAATGCGTCGCTTCTTTTGCCCGGCCGTCAAATCGTACAGCACAATGCGGTTACTGCGGATCGAATAATACCCCTTGGCCGTCGACAGGCTGGGCCCTTCGTCTTTGCGGGCGTAGGCGGCAAACTGCCGGGCGTTGGCGAAGACGATTGCCGCAAGCGGCGTCTCCGGATCGCTGAGCGGCAGTTCGTCGTCCTGCCAGTGCCGCTCGAACCCCTTCCACAGCCGCTCGAACAATGACCCGCACCAGCTCGTGTATTCCTCACCCGCGTTGGAGCAAATCACGTAGTGCTCGGTCTGCGTGACCTTGAAGCGGCGTCCGAATTCGTCTTGCAGCTGCTCGGCCAGCTCGCCCGCCGTAAATGGACGAAACGACGACTGCGTCGCCGCCCGTTTCTTGAGCCGATCCGGCGTGACGGTCCACAACCTGGCGTCCCGGCCCTCAACGAGCAGTCCCCCGTCGAGCGCCTCGACCAGCACACGCCCTTCCACCTGACGAACTTCTTGATCCTCGTCGGCAAAGATCACCCGCTCCAGCAGATCGTCGGCATGCGCGAACGTCGGGCCGATGATGACCATCACGATCACGCAGCACACGCTGCGGCTAGCAACATTGCATTGATCGTGTGGGTCGATTCGCATCGCGGTTTCTTGCTTTGTGCCCTTCGTGGCTTTGTGGTCGAATCAGAACGTTGTGTGGTTGACTCGCAATCGGCTGAAGAGATTGACCACCAAGCCACGAATGACACAACGGTCAGAAAAGTCGCTGCAACGATCGTCGGTGACAGTCAACATTTGGACGACCTGACAGCCTACTTCAATCTTAGCACGTCGGCGTCAAACGCTGGGACCCGAATCACTCATCTGCGGTAGTAGTCGGCCTCACCTTGATTGGTAGTCCACCTCAATGCGGCGGGTGGCATGGCGTCGCTCGCGTCGCCATGTCTTCACATGCCCACGCTTCGCGAGGGCATGCCACACCGACTGTAACGATGCGGCGGTTTGCGCTTCGCTTACCCGTCGAGTGGAACGCACAACTTTGGACGAGGTCGACTAGTAGGGTGCGTGCAAGCACGCCACCCTACCAGGTTGCGCGCCGAATTGTTGAGGCGTGCGGATGCCCTAAATCGAGTCCGGGTTCGCGCCGAGCAGGCCGACCTTGATTCCGTGCTCCTGCAGGATCGCGGTCGCTTGCTGGCTGTTGACGACCAGCAGCAGCAATCCGAGCAGCGGAACGAATAGACCCAAAGCATGGATCACCGCCACCCCCTTGCCCCGAAAAATCGCGGCCAGCTTGTACACAGACACAGCCCCGAACGCAAAGACGACCAATATGCTGGCAAGCAGTGCAATGTTGGCCCATTGCTCATTCTCCCCAATGACCGCCAAGGTAGCGTTCACTGGAGCCAGGCACAGGTAAAGCAGCACCGCGTAATTGGCTTGCCGATGAGCGCCGGCGATCTTCCGCAATCGCGACCGATCGTCAGGTTCTCCAGCGTGCGAGCTTGGAACCGGTGGCGGCTGTGCTGGATTGGACACGACAACGCTCCTTGAGTGAATGCTTGCGTAGGGTGCGCACCTCTTGTCTTGGGGCGATGGCCGATCTTCGGCGGTGCGTGCAAGCACCACCCTACCGGCTACCCGGCTTGGTGCCCCGCTGCCCAACTACTCGTCACAGTACGCCGCCAAATAGGGAATCCTTGAGGACGCTGTCCGCCGGTGGTTTGAACCGAAAATCAATGGCGGTTGCGTCCGGGGTTGAAATCTCCGCATGAATCTCGGTGGAAGAACCTTTCAGCGAGGCCGAATCGATGGCGGCTTTTGACATCTCCATCATCTCTTTCATCTTCTGCTTGGTTTCTTCGGTGACTTCCTGCCCCATCCCTCTGATCGCCTCTTCCAGTTGTTCGTCCGTCATTTCGGGCATCGCCACCCCTCCCTCGGGAGGTTCGAGAGAACGATAATATTTCTTGATCAAATGGCTGCTCTTCGAGACCCAAAGGGCCTCCCGCTTTGAAACCGATGACGGTCCGCCGATGACGTAGCACTCTTCTCCATCGACTTTCTCCGTCGTTTCTATCTGGGGCTCGACGAGCCTGGAAAACGGATCTGGCAGCTCCTTGAAGGCGGACAGGAACAGAGACGGGATTGTGAAAGCAGCGCCGCCGGAGATGCCGGTTGCGGCCCCTATGGCAAGCTCATCGCCGCTGATCTTGGAATAAGCGTTCATCGCCGCCATGTAGAGATAGGGTTGAGTTCCGTCACTCCAGACTGCCCCCGATTGAGAGGCTGGCATTGCCGCGCTCTTTTGGTTCCAGGAAATCAAGTAGAGATTCGGCTTCTTCAGCAGGATCGAGAACGAAGTCTCGACGGTCACTTTCATCCCACCCGTATCGATCTCGGAATTGATCGTCCCATCAGCTTTGTAGGTCTCCATGGCCTCGTACGCGGCGGTGACCTGATCGAGAACCTCGCGTGCGGTCACAGTCGCACTGTCAGAATCGGCAGGCCGGCTTGTCGGCGCAGAGTCGGGCGGGCTTGTCGGCGCAGCGACGGGCGGGCTTGCCGGCGCAGCGTCGGGCGGGCTTGCCGGTGCAGCGTCGGGCGGGCTCGTCGACGAAGTGGCGGGCGGGTTCACCGGCTCCGAACAACTGACGAACAGCAGCGGAACGACTGCAATCGCAACGCCCTTGGCTCGTTTCGCACTGATCATGACTTGAGCCCTCTCGATTAACTCCCAAAGCACCGCGTTGAAGGCGAGTGATTTGGATTAGGAACTGCGACGCGGATCACGTGTTCCGCTAGATGTGTTCGTGTGCTTATTCGTTATCAGCGCTCCCCAATGGTTTCGGACGCTGGTGAGTGCGAAAACTTGCCAGGTAGGGAGCGATCTCAGCCGGCACTTTCCCGACGTCTTTGAAGACGTGAAAGCGGATGGCATACCAGTCACCGTCTCGATGCAGCACAACTCGGTAGCTAAAGTGGCCGGGGTTCTCGAATCCGCCGTCGGATTGAGAAGACGTGTCTTCAAAGGCGGGCTGGCCTTGAAACGTCACCGGCGCGTACTCCCTGATGTATTCCGGCCGAGACTCGAGCAATGAAACGCTAAGCGACGCGGAGTATCTGCGAGGAATCGCGCCACCCGGATACATGCTGATGGCGCCCGTTTCGGCACCGCCGACGTGGGCGTTCCAGTTGGGCGGTGCGACGATCGAGAATCCGAAGGGGTGGTAGACGCGGTTCTCTTCGGCGGGCGGCGTGTCAGGAATGTCGCGTCCGCTGGGCGTCGTCAATAGCGGCCAAACCGGTGTGACGAGACTGAGCGCGGCGATTGCGATGACGAATGATATGGCGATGGCGAGAACCACTGGTGCGAGAAAACCCGCCGCTTTGCTCGTCCAGTCGAGCTGGTCATCGAGATGTCGGTCTTCGTTCGTTTCCATCTGCTGCGTCATCAAAGCGCGCGAAAGAAGAAAGAATAGGAGGCAGCCGAGTGATTCCCCACTCTGTCGAGGTTCCCCGACAGAGACAGCGAATTTGGAGCAAAGTCCGTAACGCGTTCTATTCTTCCGCCAGCCAGTCGGTGAAGTCGGTGCCGTCGAACAAGGTTGTTCCGCCGCCGGCCTCCTCACCGGATGATTCCAGCCACGCGAGCAACTCGGCCGGAATGGCGTCTGCTTCGGCGATGTCGAGTTCGGCGGGGTCCAGTTGTGTTTCCAGGCCGGCGATCAATTCATCCAGTCCGCATCGGTTGTCTGGGTTCTTCGAGAGCATCCCCTCGACAAACTTTACGATCGCGGGAGGTGTCTCCGGAGCCGAATCGAGGACTGGCGGTGCATCGCCGGTCCGCCCGGTGACGGCGGCGGCAGAATCGTGGTCGGGGAACGGTGGATTGCCCGTCAGGCAGTGGTAGAAGACGCAGCCGAGAGCATAGACGTCGCTCCCCGCGTCGGCTAATTCAGGGTGCTCGGCCTGTTCGGGCGATAAGTATGACACGCTGCCAACAAGAGTCTTGGCCGCCGAGGCTGCAGGATCTGCGATTCCAAACGCACCATCGGTGTCGCGGATCCAGTCGAGTCCAACGAGCTTCACCGCGCCGCTGTCGTTCAACCACAGGTTCTGCGGACAGACGTTGCGATGCACCATGCACTTTTCATGGAGATGCTGCAGCCCCAACGCGGCTTGCCGGATGACCTTGGAGGCCGGCACCGCGGCCAGTCGAGAGTCGCGAACCAGCCAGTCAGCCAGCGACTCTCCGGTGATGTTTTGGGACGCCAGGAAGTAGATGTTCCCTGCCCGCCCCACCTGAAAGATCCGCAGCACGTTGGGATGATCCAGCTCGACCGAAGCGCGGGCCTCGCGCTGCATGCGGGCCAGCAACACCGGTTGCTGTTCCAGCGAAGAAGAAAAGACCTTCAAGCTGACCGGCAGATCCAACTCGGCGTGAACGGCGCGATAAACGTGGCCCATCTCGGTATGGGCCAGGCGGTCGAACACGCGGTACGGGCCCAACAAGAAAGGCGCGGCGTGGCCCGCTTGCAGCGCGCTGACCTGAAACGGCGTCAGCACATCCTCGCCCGCCAGCCAAGAGACGAACGCGTCTCCGTCGCCCTCGTCGTGGTCGGCAACCCAGCGCCGTACGCAGTCGTCGGCACTTCGAGCGCTCACCAAGTCGCCATCGACGAGCCGCTGACGCACCTCAGCAACAGTCAGCATCCATCGGTCCTCGTCAATCAAGAAGTAAATATAACGCGATGCAGGAGCCACCTACTGCATCGAATTACGACATGCCCATCGAAGTGAGATCGAGTACTAGCCATCGTAAGCAATCGGTCGCGCGAAAACCAGAAATTGATGGTCGTGTCTTTGAAGTCTCGATTTCAGAGGTGTCTCAGGCGGGAGACTCGCAGCCGATCTCGGTTGACACGTGGTCTTAGATGTCTTTCACTTTGTGTCATGGCCCGTCCAACATTGTCAGCGGTAAGGCGATTGAATCGGATCGACCACAAAGCCACAAAGGCCACTCAGCCGAACAGAGCGGTACGCGAGTCAATTCGGGACGAGCGGCTGCCGGTTGCCGCCGACGGCGACCCCGCAGTGTCCGAACGTGGTTCGCGGTGGCCGCCCCACAGGGCGTTGCTGGACGCCGAGGAATGAAAGTTTGCATCGTCGGAGCCTCCGGAAAGCTTGGGAAGTACATGGTCGGGCATGCGCTGGATCGCGGCTACGAGGTCGTTGGCGTGTGTCGTCAGCGCAGCGTTGCCAAACTCGACGCGTTCAAGGATCGGATGACGATTGTTCCAGGTGCGACGAACGACCGTGAGGTCATCAAGCGCGCACTCGAAGGCTGCGACGGCGTGCTGGTCGTGCTCGTTCCCTGGGGAGTCCACCAGTACTCTAGCGGCACGGCCCAAGCAGTGCTCGACTACGCTCGTCCAGGGGCGCGTCTCGTGTTCTCTTGCGGGTGGCACATCACGCGCGACGGCAAGGACGTCTACTCGCCGGTTTTCAAAACGCTGATCTGGGCCATCGGCTCATTGGCGCGGCTCGCGCGCGTCGTCGATCTCAGCGATCAGGTGGAAGCGTGCCGGCGAGTGTTTGAAAGTGACACGCGCTGGACCGTCGTGCGCGGCAGCGGCCTTGAGGAGGGGGAAAGCCAAGGTCTACCTGTGTGGAGCGGGCACGTCGGCGACCCCATCCTCAAGAGCAATATCACGCGGCGCATCGACTTTGCCCTGTTCATGGTAGAGGCCCTGGGCAACGACAAGCTGATCCACGAGGCCCCGGCAATCGTCGGTTGCCAAACGCCCTCAGCGCTGGCGCACGCCGTTGCCGATGAGAAACGCCAATAGGAATCTGGCGCATGCTTCAGTTGCCAGAAACACGTTGATGTCGTCGAGCGTTGAGCCTATTTTGGTATGTATCACGGGCCACATAGATCCACTTGGAACAACGTCGGGCAGATATGGCGACTCTTGAAATCCGGGACTCCGCCGGGAAGGTGCAAACCTGCAAGCTCTCCAAAGATCAGCCGTTGTCGATCGGCAGCCATCCCGCCAACGATATCCAGGTAGATGATGTTCCCGGGCTGCATAGCCGGATCAGCTGGACCGATGACGGTTACGAAGTGAGCGCCGCCAGTGCGAGCGACATCGAAGTGAGCGGCCGGTCCACACGGCAGGCCCCCTTGCGCGAAGGCGACGTGTTACAGGTGGGCCGTCTGGCAATCTCGATTCGAGACGCCGCACCGCAGCCCGCTGCGTCCAACGTCCAACCTCCGAAAGAACCGCCGGCCGAAGCCTTGCCGTGGGAGACGATCGAGTTCGAATGCGATCCGCGTACCATCGAGCAGTGGGAGAGGCTGGTCGAGTTTCAACTGCCGGGGATGGTCCAGAACTTGACGAAAGTTCGTACGCCGCTGCCGGGAATGCAGTACTCCTATCGCTGCGCCGAGCCGTTCTTGGGGAAAACACGACTCGCAGACACGCACCAAGCCGGCGGGTGGAAAACCATCATCGAGGTCCGAAACGAAGTCAACGACGATGACTCTCCGGACGGCCCCAGGTTCGACTCCACCAAATACGAGCACGTCGGCGGCCCCTGGGTCAGCCAAATGCGAACTTTGACAACCGTAGAGCGCAACGTGTTGCTGCGCACCGCCCGCTGGCTTGACGAGAGGGCGCCCGCCGAAGAATTTGGCGGGGCCGAACGATTGGCCAAGACCTTCAACCAGCAATCGGAGTGGGATGAGATTCTGGAAGGCTGGACGAAGCTTCGCGAAGAAGCCGGCATCGCCCATTGGAGCCGGCCCGGAAAGACGAGCGGAACCTCGGCGATCACCAACTTCAGCAACCGCGACTTGCTCTACGTCTTCTCCTTGAGCTCGCCGCTCGACGATCAACGCAGCTACACCAAGTTTTCCGCCTACGCACACCTTCGCTACGGCGGCGACGGCGACGCTGCAGCCAGAGAGCTGGAAAGCCGCGGCTATGCCGACGAGCACCTGCGGCACCTGCGACAGAGCCTGGTCGGACAGTTCGACGGACAAGTCGACGTGACCAGCGTCCAGAAGATTGGAGCCGAAAACGGGACGTACTACCTGCGACTCAGCAACGGAAGCCTCGTCAAACTCGGAGGCATCGCAGACGTCCTCTCGCATCAGCGATGCCGGGCGGCTATCGCAGACCAAACCAGAGTGCTCATTCCACTCAACGAAGAAGCCTGGCCGCAAACTGCGCACTCCATCCTCCAATCGGCGCAAGTTCGAGACGTGGGCAGCACGCGGGACGACGTCACCGCCTGGCTCAAGATGTTTGTGGCCTACTGCGAGCCCTTCGCCAGCCATTCCAACTACGCCATCGGGACAAACGAGTGGAGACTGCAGAAGCTGGCGACCCTCGGCAAAGCAAAGGGCAAAAACGGAGCCCTGTTCGACGAAGACGGACGACTGCTGGTGCACTTTGAATCGTTTGCACAATTCGTCAACGAGATCGACCGCCATGTCGCCCGCGGAGACCTCAAGAACGAGTTGGCCCTGCTCGGCTTCAGCATTATCGAACTCTCGGCCGACGATGGCGGCACCCGACAAACTGCGCGACTTTGGAAGAGCGAACCAAACTTCAACATCGGCGGACCGGATGATGGCCTGCCGGTCTGAACTTGCAGCTGATGACTCCCGCCGCACCGCAGATGCGCGTGCCGCTGCGGTCATCTCAGCCTGGATCGCACCGCCACCATCGAGACCCTTTGAGGACGGACACGATGCCCCGAAAAGAGGCAAAATCCCAACCGACGTCCGCAAACACCGCGAAACCCCGTCAGCAAAACAAGGCGTTCTATCTGGGGGGCAAAGATCCGGGCATTACGTTCTGGGACACCGGCCGATGGATGCAGCGGGACGACATGGTCGAATTGATCGAGCGCGAAGGGGGCCGCATTGCTGAGGCGGTCACAGCCGAGTTGGATTACGTCGTACCCTGCAATGGCGAAGCGGATCTGGTGGAGCAGGTCAGCGACCTGAACGAAACCAACGGGGCTTCGATTGCGATCCTCGATTTCACGACGTTCGGCGAACTGTTTACCCCTGACCGCGAAACGGCAATCGCGCTGCTCAAAGGGGGGGCCGAAGGCGCTAGGCGCTTCAAACAGATTTCGGCCTTTTCAGATGACATCGACTTGAGCGGCGCAGACTTCCGAGATTGTGATCTGAAAGACGTGAAGCTCTTCGGCGCGAATGTCGACCGATGCGACTTTCGCGGGGCCACGCTGGGGTCCTTCTTGATCGACCGAGCCAGCGGGGCGACCTTCGATGGAGCGGTGGGGAAGATTTCGATTAGGCGCACCGCGCACGACTGTTCTTTCCGCGGCTGCAAAGTGAACCTGTTTCGCACTAGGGTGAGCGAATGCGTTTTCGACGACGCCGATCTCACCCGGGCGAAACTCTCACTCAATGATCTCTCCTCAAACAGTTTTCGCGGCACCGATCTGTCACACGCCAACTTCCGCAAGTGCGATCTGTCGGCGGTCGACCTGTCGGGGGCCAAGCTCTGCCATGCCGATCTGAGCAAGACTGTCCTCGCCGGTGCAAACCTGTCGCAAGCCGACCTGACGGGTGCCAATCTCGAAGGCGCCGATTTGAGCGGCGCGACCGTCGAGGGCGCCAACTTCGAAGGCGCCCAGGTTGATGGTGCTTACCTGACCGGAGTGGATGCGAGCAGCGCAACCGGCTTGGAAGCGGGGTCCCCACCCGAGGTAGACGGCGCCGCGGCCCGCAACCCGTTTTTAGGCGAGCCCATTCCCGGGGCCGAGCCGCGCGACTTCGCCGCTGAGTTGGAACCACTTTTCGAGGACGAACACCCGGTCGCCCCCATCACCGACCCGGACGGAAACGAAATGAAGTTGAATATCGGCCTGGCCGTCTGCATCGGGGCAACCAAGTGGAGAGAGGTGCTGGCCGTCTTCGAGGCGGCCGTCGCGCAAGTGACCCAGAAGCGGGGAGAACCGGCCCAGCGCGTCGAAAAAGACTCCGACGATGCCCAGCTGTGGGTCGAGCGCGCAGGGCAACCGTTCACCCAGCTGGCAGCCTGGCAGCGCCAAGACGGGCGATGTGTCTACATTCTGGCCGACTTCGAAGATCGCCAGCTGCCAATGCTCGTCACAGCCAGCATCACCGACTGACAAGCGTAAAGACAGCTCGAAGGGCCAGAGGTGACAAAACGCGGCAGCAAGCCGAAGACGACGACCCGCGCCGCCAAGCAGGTGAAATCGGCAGGCGCGGGCACCAAACGCAAGGCAAAGGCAGCCAAAGGTAACAAGCAGCCGCCCCCGGCGAGCATACCAGCCAAAGCGTCACGCACCACCAAGAAGGCCTCCAAAGTCAGCGCGCGCAAGCCCTCCAAAACCGCGCCAGCGCTTGATGAGTACGGGCAACGCTTGCAAGGCAAGACGCTCTATCTCGGGGGCAACGCAGACGTCATTGAATTCTGGGACACGCAGCGGATGATGAACCGCAGCCATGCCGCGCGGTTGATTCGTTTCGCCGGGGGTCGCGTCGCAAAGTCCATCACGGCCAAGCTCGACTATTTCGTGCCGGCCGATGGCGATACCGACTTGGTGTTGCAGATCGATCAGCTCAACAGGAGCGAAGGGGCCTCGATCGAGATTCTCGATCTGGCGGCGTTCGGCGAGTTATTGAAGCCTTCGCGGCAAGCCGCAATCGCCATGCTCAGCGGTGAGGCGGATACCGTTAAGCATTGGAATCAACTGGCGGCCGTGGTCGAGTCGGAGGGGATCGACCTCAGCGGACTCGACTTCCGCAAACGCGACTTAAGCGCGGTCGATCTCAATCACGCCAACATCGAGGGCTGCGACTTTCGCCGAGCCAACATGGGCCGGTTATTCAGGATCGAATTGAGTGGTGTCCAGTTTGACGGGGCGGCAGGCGAAATTTCGGTTTCCATCGAGGCCCGCGATTGTTCGTTTCGCGGCTGTCGCGTGGGAATCAATCGGGCGCGGGCCACGAACTGTGTGTTCGACAAGGCCGACATGGCAAACGTTCGACTGCCGCGGGCGGATCTGTCGACCAACAGCTTTCGCGGCACGAACCTGACGGGAGCCAAGCTCCCGAAATGCGATCTTGCAGCGGCTGATCTGACCGGCGCCAAACTCCGCAATGCCGATCTCAGCGAAGCGCATCTGGTCGGCGCCAACCTGTCGAAAGCCGACTTGCGCGGCGCGAATCTCACCGACGCCGATCTGAAGAACGCAACGATCGACGGCGCGAACTTCAAAGGCGCGCAACTCGACGGTGTCGTTTGGACCGGCGTTGATACGACCCTGGCAAAGAATCTAGAAGCGTGCGCCTCTCCTGAGGGGCGCGTGTCGGCCGCCGCCACCGATCCGCTCTCGGGAGAAACCATCCCCGGCTCCAAGCCGCTCGACTACATCAAACAGCTTGCCCCGCTGTTCCGCACCCGGTTCATGAACACGGCCGACGAACCGTCAAAGGACCACGTCGCATTTGCTTTTCGCGCGTCCGGTGGTGCCCGTCAATGGAAAGAAGTGTTGGCCACTTTCGAGGAAGCGGTCGCCCAAGCAACCAAGAAATGGGGGGATCCGGCCGAACGCGTTCAGCCAACCTCGGAAAACGTCCAACTCTGGATCGATCGCACCGGACACGATTTCACCCAGCTGGCTGCGTGGCCGCGCGACGACGGGAACTACGTCTACATTTTCGCCGCGTACGAAAACCGTAAGGAGCCCACGTTGGTGTACGCCGGCGCGGCCGGCTGAAGTTTTGTACAATCTCGCAAACCGGCGCGATTCGTGAACGTGCTACTGCCTGGATGAGACTTGGCGTCATGACCGCAACCGCCGTTAGTTACACCTATCGCTATCCGTTCGAGTCGACCGTCGACTTGCAGCCACAGACGCCCGAGCTGCGAATGGCCACCTCGCTGGATGAGACGTCGGATGACCTGTTCTTCGACGGCAAATTGCGACGGCCGGCGGTGGTGGGCAGAATGCTCAGCGTGTTGTGCGACGTCGTGCGGACGCGGTTCTATCAGCCGTTCGCACCGCTCGACCTCGATCCGGTCGTCACCAGCGGCGGGGGCATGCTGCGGTTTGAGGGATTCAGCAGTTGTTGCGGCGTCTACGCCCGCGTCGATTTGCCGCCGGCTGCCTTCGACATCGATTTGCGCGGCAAGGGGACGACCAACGTCGATTTCAACAATCCCATGCGGGCCGCCCTGCGTCGTCTGACCGACCGCGACGACGCCAGTTTTCAGGTTGGCGGCACCGGCGTCACGCTTTCGAAGGGCACGCAGCAGATCGTCGAGCGTAAAGTCAAACTGCCGGTGCGCTGGATCAAGGGGTTTTGCGAGGTGCAGGCGTATCAACCACGGCTGGTGCCGCAGCTCGAACTGACGCCCGCCGAGGCGCGAGACGTCTTCAAGTCGCTGCCCAAGGGAAAGTCGCGGCAGGGTGTGTTCGTGACGAAGACGGGACGCGCCTACCGGACCACGCCGCGACACAAACCGGGAAGCGTCTGGATCGAAGGCTCCGAGCGTGTCCGCGTGCTCGAGCCGTTGCTGCCGACGGCCAAGTCGGTCCGCATCTGGTATGACGAAGACGCCCAAATCAGCGGTTGGGAGATCGACTCCGATGTCGGGCGGCTGTTTACGCTCGTCAGCCCCAAGCTCAACCGCGGGTTCTCCGGAGAAGGGCAGATGCTCGAGCGTTTGGCGGTTGGCAACTGGCAGGCCGCCCTGCCGGGCGTTGCCGACGCGCTCAATTGGCAATCACACATCGAACCGTCGGAGATCGCACGCACGGCACAAACCGGCGAGCGGGATGTCGAAGCCACGCTGGCAGTCCTCGGTGCGCGGGGGCTGGCCGGCTTTGACGTGACCACCGGCAAGTACTTCCACCGCGTGCTGCCGTTCGATCTGGAGAAGGTCGAACAGCTGCAGCCGCGTTTGAAAAGCGCCCGCGGTCTGGTCGAGCAAGTCGAGATCCTCAGCCAGAACGGGCCCGACGTCGACGCGACCGTGCCCGGCAGCGACTTTACCCACTACGTCCGGCTGCGGCTGGCCGGCAACAAATGCACGTGCGCGTGGTATGCCAGACATCAAGGCGGTCGCGGCCCCTGCAAACACATTCTCGCGGCCAGGATGAAGGTCGAAGGGGTGGAGAACGTGAAGATCGGCGAAGGGGCACAGCCAGTGACCGAGTAAAGCGCCAATACGCAACCTCTCCCGCGCCGTGGGGGAGGTCGGACGCGACAGCGTCCGGGTGGGGGTCTTCCGAATGCTCGAAGACCCTCACCCGGGCCTGACGGCCCGACGTCTCCCGGCGGGAGAGGTAAACTTCTCAACATCTCGAACATTCTGCCATGACTCCCGACGAACTCCGTGAACTGTGCACTTCGGGCAAGAGTCCCGGCGAATTTGCAGAGGCCGTCAGCCATCTCGACGAAGCGACGCGCAAGAAGTTGTCCGCTACCGCCCAGAAGATTGTCAAAGAGGCCCGTGCGGCCGTTATCGATGATGAAGAATCGGGCGTGTACTTCCGCGGAGGCCAGGCAGGCGACGCGCAGCTCGACCGCCAGGCGCAGATTGTGGAACAAGCCCGACGCATCAAGCAGTACGAAGACCACACAACGACGCTGGAAATCGGCAGACTCGCTCTGCTGGCCGTGGGACCTGTGACCCAGGCCAAGAAAGCCTGCCGCGACATCGAGGACTACGGCAACGACGACGTCCGCGAAGCCTTCGTGCGGATCCTCAAAGACCGTCGACCCGATTGGGCCGATCAGTGGATCAACGAGATGCTGGATGGGATCGCCCACCCAGACGACTTCTTGCTGACGTTTGGGGACATTCGGGAGCTGTTCCACGCGGGCGTCATCCAGCGGCCGACCTCGGACGGATACATCCAGATGTTGTCATTCCCGCCGGGGACGACCTACGAATCGGAATGCAACGCGGACATTCTGGCTCACGACATCTGGCGATTGTTCGAGATCGACACATGGATGTTCCAGTCGATCCCGCCGCTGGATGAGATTCCGCGTTCGGTCTGGGCGTCGGTGCTGCCGTCCGACCAGCGCGACATGAAATGGCCCCGGACGCTGTTTTATCTCTCCGAACAAGGCGCGATCGACCGCGGACGGCTCATCGATGCGACACTCGCGGCTTTCTGGATGGATTTTGGGTCATCGATTGTCACCGGATTGACCCGCTTTCATGACCTGCTGGCGCCCACAGATGACGAAATCGCCGAACGGCAGGCGGCATACCGCGACTTGCTCCGCCGCGACGCGGGCATCGTAGTGACCATGTCGCTGAATGCCCTCGAACGGCTGCACAAAGCCAAGCGACTCGACGTCGAGGCGTTTCTGGGCCAGGTGCCGGCCGTGTTTGACATCTCGGCCAAAGTTCAACCCAAGGCCGCGTTGACCCTCATGGACCGGGCAACCAAGCAGTCGCCCGAGCAGCGCGTGCTTGCACTAGCCGCGATGGAGCGCGCGCTGAATCACGACTCACCCGACATCCAGGAACGGGCGATCAAACTGCTGGCCGGTTGGAAGAAAGCCGATGCCTCGCTCGACTTGTCGTCGCTGCCAGACGCGGCGACACAGCTCGCGCCGCAACATCGAACCCGGCTGAACGAGATCGCGGGGGCACCGGCTGAGGGGGCGAGCACGGCAGACACTGCTTCAGACCTCGAAGAGCGCGAGCAGTCAATCCGCCAGCGGCTCGAGGCGTTGCCGGCCGAGATTCGTCAGCTCACCTGCCCCGACGGGCTGGCAGAGGCGGCTGCACGGGGCGAGCTGCCCCCTGTCTTCGATCCGCCGCCGGAATGTCCAGTGCTCAGCGGCCTGCAACCGATCGAACCGATCCAGGATATCGAAGAGCTGATCGAGGCAGTGGAGCGGCTGGTCCAGGCGGTCGACTCACCCGACGACGTCGAACACGTGATCGACGGCATCATGCGGCTGGGCGGCGAGACGACTGAGAACATTGAAGAGAAGACAGCCGGCATTCGTGGAGTCAAGATTCGTAGCAAGGACTTTAGGCCGTCTCATTTTTCGCAGCTGGACGTTGCATGCCCGAATCTGCTCCGGCTGATTCAATTGTGGATGGATTACAAATTCAAAACGGGTATCGAGAAACAGAGCTCCGAGCCTACGCTGTTGCCGATAGACGCCCGCGTCGCCTCGCTGCTGCCTCGGTTCGCCGAAGGGCGCTTCGGTCCTTCGCTGGCGGTACCCACGCACAGCGAGGGATGGATCGATCCGCGTGTCTTCGTGGAACGGCTGAGCGAGTTGCAGTCGACCGGCGTCGCCATCGGTCGCGCCGATTTCATCTGCGGACTGATGCGGCTGGCTCCCGACTTTCAGGACGAAGCGCGCGAAGCAGCGGAGAAACTGTCCGACCCGCACTGCCGCATCGTCTGCTACGCCCTGGGCGCGAATGAAACGCCGAAGAAATCTGACAGCGATCTGGCCGAAGAGTGGCTGGCGGCCGCCCGCTCGAGAAGCCCCGATGGGGTGCTCGACGAGCTAAGGCCGCTCAATTCGGCAGCGATTAACGAAGCGGATGCCGGCAGCATTCTGCCCGCCAAGTATGCATGCAAATTGGACTGCATTACGAAACGCGCGAAAGGAATTGAGTGGCAGGCTCGACAAGACGCTTACGTCACGATCACGCCAGACAGACCGACGGACGACGCTCTTGCCTTGCGACCTTCTGTCGCCTCGTCGTCAGGTAGGGCAGACTGGCTGGTCAGCCAGAAATGGATGCAAAGCCTGATCACCAATCAGTGGCCGGCGAACTGTAATTCGACGCTGGCCGCTGCCTATTGCAACCTGACCAGCCGGATGCACGATCCAGACATGCGGTGGTTCAATACGCCGGCCGATCAAGGTCTGTCCCCGCTGTTTCGAATCGACCGGGGTTGGTCGGAGCTGGGACGCGTCGTCCTGTGGTTGGCGATGCTCTGCGACGACGAGCAGGGCAAGGGAACGGCCGTCGACGCGCTCATCGAAGGCATCGCCGACGGACGCGCCGATGCCGAACAATTGGGCGAGACATTGCTGACGGTGGGGACTGGCGAGTGGATCAAACTCAACCGGTTGGTCGATCCCCTGCGGGAGGTGACGCGCACGTCGCTGCTGGCCGAGCGCGTGGTGGCACAGATTCTGGATCGGTTGATCGCCTCATGGGACGCGCTGCCCCGCGACGGACATCACGTGCTGAGTCTGCAGGTGGAGTTGCTGACGCATCTCGAAGGAGAACTCTCGAAAGAGGCGCGGACGGTGTTGAGCGACATAACCGGCCGCGGCAAGGCCGCCAAACTGGCGAAGCAGCTCTGCGAGTTGAAAGCCTCCGCAGCTTCACAAAACATGCGCGCCGCAGCCATGGAGGCCGCCGAGGGCCGCCTCGCTCGGGCCGAACGTATTGCGAAACATGCGGGCAAATAGCCCAGGACTTCGCCCCAGGCGTGCGACGCTACCGGTATTACTCTGTCTCGTGCCGCGCCGAACGCGGTTTCGTGTTTCAATGGCCGGTTCCCGCGAGCCGGAACCAGTCACGGAACATCGTAGACTGCTCCAGTCTAATCGTCGTCCCAAAAGACGACCTTGGCATCGCCGTCGGAATCCTTGATGGCCACGACCACCGGTACGATTTCGTCCGTGCCCGCTACTTCGAGCACGATTAGGCACAGTTGGGCGTCATCGGGCCAGCTGCTCAGGCGACTCCAGTAGTTGCCGGGGAATTGGTTCTCAAGTCTCGACGCGCCTGATTTTTCGAAGAACTCCAGTTGCCGGAGCGTCAACTGTTCCAATTCACCGGCCGGCCGCCCTTTGAGAAAGGTTGCCAACGATCCTGCCTCGCCGGTCTTGCGGACGGCGTTCTCATCGACGAATTGGAGGGCTGCATTGACGTCGTGTTTGACGAAAAATGCGTCGGCGAAGCTTGATGCTACGTCCTGTGTGGACGGAGTTGTTTCATCGTCCGCGGTGCTAGCTGTCGATGCGGAAGACTCTGTGGGCGGCTGCGGATCTGCAACGCCGGTTTGGTTCTCGGGCGAACACCCGATCGTCATGAGACCGAGCGAAACGCCTAAAGTCAAAACACTCACCAGCCTTGGTTGCTCAGGGCTAAGCATGTGCCCTCGAACTCCGTCACTCGGACGTTTCTTAAATGGATTCTAATCGAATTCGACCGACGACCGGGCGATTCGATGCTACCTGCGAAAAGGCCGCGCTCATTAAAGTCGCTGCCAGTCCCCGCGACTATTCCGCGCCGGCGACTCCTGCTGGTTCGATAGGACGGATCCAGGAAGCCTGCGTGATGAACAGGTTGAGAGCCGCGTAAGAGACGGCGGCGTTGGTGGCGTAGGCTGGGGTTGGATTGGCCGGGAACGTCGCGATGGTGGCGTCGCCCACTAGGAAGACGTCAAAGTCGCGGCGGAGGTTTTCGTAGCCGGCGGTTGTCGAACAGACGCACATGTCGGTGTTGTATCCGGCCAGGATGACGTGACGGACGGCCCGCTGTTTGAGAAACTCGCGGAGCAGCTTGTAGCCTTCGGCGTCGTAGATCACCACGTCATCGATCGCGACGTCGATGTCTTTCATCACAGGAATTGGCTGTTCCCAGAAGCCTTCGTTGTTGTATTTCGCGCCCGAATCGAGTCCTGGAAAGGCAGCGAAGTAATCAATGGCCGCCGGCCGGCTCGATAAGGGGATGGCCGCCGGCAGCGGTTGGCCTTCGTACTGGAATGTGTGGAGTTTGTCTTTGAGTTCCCGCTGGCCGATCGCCCGCTGGGCGGTTGTGGTCTGCGCGCGGACCGAACGATAGATCTTCTTGCGAATGGGATCTTCCTTGCCGGGCAGACTGTACACCACGCAATTGACCTGATCGCGCCACTTCTTCAGCAGCGGGTCGATCACCGTAGCGGCGTGTTTGCGGACGATGCGGTTCTTTTCCGGCGTGCATTGGAACGCGACACCGGCGGGTTCCGGCGAGTTCCAACCCTGCCCGTCGTCGATTCCCCAAGGATGTACGACGACGATCGCCGTCTGCTCGCCGAGCAACTGGTTGGGGACTTCGATGATGCCCCGCGCGTTGTAGGAGAAGCGCCAAGCCCGGAGTGCGATGTTGGCACTTTCGTCGGCAATCAGCGGGGGAGCTTCAAAGCGGGCGGTCTCCGTGATCGGATGAACGAACTCGGGATGATCGGCGAGCAGCGGCCGCGGGTCTTCGATCGGCTTCAGCTGGTTGGGATAGTCGTGTTGGGCCGGTGCATCATCGGCAACAGACGTCTGGGCCGATGACATGAGGCAGGCGATCAGGCACAGACCGAGCACAGACTGGGATCTGAGAGTACTCATAGACGTTAACCTTTCACCCGCGGTGTCGCTGGCTCGACGAGTTCGTGTTTCAACCCAGCAGTGCGTTCTTGCTGGCCGATCCCAATAGTCCCATTAACTTGCCGATTGACGGCTGGCGGTACAATTCGAACAGCCTCCAAACGACCGGTTCGGGATTCTTGTGTGTGGGGAACCAGAGCGGTTTGGGGAACATCGTCAAGGGGCCTTCGAGCACCGATTTCTCGACGCCGTCGAGCATGTAAGTGTTGTGTACCCAACCAATACCACTTTGGGCGTCGTCGAGGCTGGCCCCTGGATAGCCGCCCCAGGTGGCGCTCATCATGGCATACACCATTGCGGGCCAGTGATTGATGCCGATCGCCCCGTACTTCAGGTCTTCCAGGCACGACTGGAACAGGTCTTCGTTGCCGTCGCGTTTGCGGAAGCCGGGATGCACGGTCAAGGCGCACGAGAGCGTGCCCCACAACTTGTCGTTGGCGACCTCGACCGCCTTGCGCAGGAAATCTTCCTCGGTCGGGGCGTCGATCGCCAGTTCCGCGAAGACACACGTGAACGACTCCTCGGCGAACAGATGCGGAGCGTCATCGGGGTTCACGTCGCGCAGTAAGGTCCAAGGCAACGGCTCACCGGGCTCGCTGCCCGGGTCGCGGCCGGCGAACTTGCGGAAGCGGTCGTGCGCGCCGGGGTAGTAAGCACAGCGCTGTGGGACGCCTGCCAGCACACTTTCCAGCTTGTTCATGAACTGTGCTCGATCGCCCCAGCCCTTCCACGTCAGCAGGACTTTGGTGGCGACACAGTTGAACGAGGCGTTGTTGACGACCGAAGAAGCAATGTTCTCGGCCTGAAAATCCAACTGACTTTTCTTGTAGGGACCTGGGACGATGATCCAGGGGCTGACGTTGCCCAACTCGCTGGAGATTGGCTTTTTGAGCAACGGGTCGTTCTCGCGCTGACGGCGGTCGCGTTCCTCACCGGCCGGCCCCCACACGATGGTGTCGTGGGAATAGATCGATCCGGTGATGTGGACCTCGTCGACAAGTTCGTGATAGACGGCCGCCGATCCGACGTCGGCGCCGCCGTAGATGATGCGGAGATAGCCCGGTTCGATCAGCGGCGCGAGCGCCCTTTCGAAGATGGGCCCCAGGTACTCGTTGACCGGGTTCATTTTGAGCAGCACGACGCTGCCCTCCTGAAACAATTTGGTGAACGCGTCGGTCACCGGAATGCTCGACACGTTGCCGGCACCCAGAATCAGAGAGATTCTGGGGGTCGTCTGCTGGTCATTTCGGTAGTGTTGCGCAAGATGCTGTTGCAGATTCTCGCGCGTGACGCCCTCCTGCATCCAGGCGTGGACTTGCATCCCGGCAAAGGCCAGCGTGTCGTACAGACCCTGTGCCGGCACGACCTGCACGCTCAGCCCGCCACCTTGTCGTTGCTCCACCTTGCCCGGCAGTTTGACCGCGCCCGTCTTCTCGATGTCTTTTAACGTGTTGATCAACAGCCGCAGATAACGCAGTGCCGAGACTGGTCCGGCCAAGACTTCTTCTCCGCGGAGTGCGCCGTTGTCGGGACCTCCTTTGGCGCGGCTGGCGGCATCGACCCAGGTTCGGGCCTCATCGCCGATTGCCTTAAGGCAGGCCTCGGCGAGGGCAATTCGCTCGCCAATCGAAGTCTTCGCGTACCGATCACGGGCTTCGTGCAGTTCGGCCAGCCAGGTGTCGATCTGGGGAACGGTTGAGGTTTCGGGATGTTCGAGGACTGCTTGATTTGTCGCCATGGTTGCGAACTCCGTTGAGAGTAAGTGGTCGCCGAGGATTCGTTCGTTACGTTAAACGTTGACTTGCGCACTCTCCGCACCAACGTCTGCCGATGCGGGTGCATTCTGTGTTGTCGTATTTTCGGGAACATGACTCATGATCCACTCGCTGAGCGCGGTGATGGTCAGGCTGGGATTGACGCTCAAATTGACTGGCACGACGGAGCCGTCGGCCACGTAGAAATTATCATACCCGAACAGACGCCCGTACTTGTCGATGACGCCATCTGAAGCGTCCTGGCCCATGGGACATCCGCCTAGAATGTGCGCTGTCGAAGTCAGATTCAATGCGACTTCTGGCAAACTGCTGCAGGCGTCTCCCTCCATTTTTTCGGCGAGCCGCTCGGCCAGGGCGTTGGCCTGTGGGAAGTACTTGGGAACTTTGGCGTCGGACTCCCAGACCGAATCGACTGTCTTCGAGAACGGCCAATACCACCGCCGGCGGCGCGTCAGCCGCATGTAGTTCGGCAGCGATTGCATCACCAGCAGAATTCCGGTGCGATGCATCCAATTGAAGGGATACAAAAACCGCAGGAACGTCCACGGGTGTCTGAGGATTGCTGCGATGAATCTCAAGGGCCGCGGCCAGGGTGGACCCCCACCGACCAGGATGGTGGTCAATAGCGACATGAAGTCCTGGCCCTTGCCGTAACGGACCATCTCGACGTTCGTCTCGTCGTCGAGTTGGAACCCGGAGGCAATAGCGATGCCCCGGGAATAGTCGACGTCGGTGCGGCGCGCGGAGGCGCCCAACAGGGCTTCACTGTTCGTGCGGACGAAGTCGCCGAGGCTGGCGGAGATGCGCGGCAAGGAGCCGTTCTCCCGGCATTTCAGTAATAAGGGAACCGTTCCCAAGACCCCGCCCGACATGACGACGCCGCGGCAACGATAGGTTGTGCGGCGTTTGAAGATCAGGTCGGTGATTTTGCGGGTCTCGATCTCATAGCCGCCGCCATCCAACTCCCGGATGTCGAGCACGTCGGTCTCGGGGATCACCGTCGCGCCGCGGCGTTCGGCGAGGTAGAGGTAGTTCTTGTCGAGTGTGTTCTTGGCATTGTGCGGGCAGCCGACCATACAGCCGCCGCACTCGATGCAGCCGGTCCGCTCAGGTCCTTCTCCGTCGAAGTACGGGTCGGGGACCGTTTCACCCGGTTTTCCAAAGAACACACCGACGTTGGTGGGGTGATATGTCTGCTCGCGGCCCATGTCTTGGGCCAGTTCGAGCAGCATGTGGTCCATTTCGGTCTGGCACTTCGCCGTCGTGACACCGAGCATTTTTTGGGCGACCGCATAGTGCGGCGCCAGATCGTTCTTCCAATCGCCCAAACCTCGCCAGCGGGGGTCTTCGAAGACGCGATCGGGCGGAACGAGCAACGTGTTGGCATACACCAAACTGCCGCCGCCGACACCGGTGCCGTGCAACACCATCACGTCGCGCAGCAGCGTGATGGCCTGAATGCCGTAGCACAGGAACTTTGGCGCCCACAGGTATTTGGGAACATTCCAATTCGTGCGGGGAAAGTCGCCGGTTCGCCAGCGCTTGCCGCGCTCGAGAACGCCGACACTGTATCCCTTCTCTGCCAGTCGCAGCGCCGAGACACTCCCTCCAAAGCCGGAGCCGACAATCAGATAGTCGAAGTCGAACTGGGCCACAACTGAATCCAGAGAGGTGCGGTGCGATCCCGTTGAACTCGATTATTGCAGGCCTCCTGTGAAATGGCGAGTTCGACGAAACTGGCAGTTTTCAGCAGGATTCTTGAGGCGGCCAACAAAGAATCAGACTGTCAAAATATTCCGGTTAAGGAAAGTTTGCCGCTTGTGCCGATAACGACGGCATGCGGAGCGCCACAAGCGCGATTGGCTTGCCGCGTCCGGATACATGCGGCCTGCGGTCTTTCTGGAAATGGGAAAGGTTCTGATGAGATCGATCCTGCTTGCAAGCGGCCTGTTCATCCTGGCAGCCGGTCCTCTGGTCGCGGTTGCTGGGGGTGGGCACCAGCACGCGGCTCATGACTGCTGTGCAACCTGCACGCAACCGCGGCGCCGATGCACGTGCACGACGTTCACGCCTGTCGTGGAAACCTGTTATCGCAAGGAACAATGTGTCACTTGTCAGCACGTCAAGAAGACGGTCTACCGCCGAGTGCCTCAGATTGAAACGGTGCCGGTAACCAAGATTGACTGCGTGACGGTTGACGAGGGTGGCTACCAGATGGTTTGGGTCCCCAAGTTCGTGACGAAGCAGGTTCCGCGCACCGAGTATCAGCAGCGGGTCACTTGCAAGACGGTCGCCCAAGAGGTGACTTGCAAAGTTCCGGTCGTGCAGACGCGTCTTGTTCCCGAACAGCGAATCCGTTGCGTGCCACAGACTGTGACATGCCCAACGCAAGGCTGTGTGAGTCCGCCGACTCCCGGTTGCGCGGCGCCTGCGTATCCCTACGTACCGCCAGTCTCTTCACTCTCCAGCGAAGCGCCTGCGCCTCCGGCGCCGGATCCACGGTACCTGGAAACGCCGGCTGCACACGGCCCCTACGAAGATTTCAGCGAGGGCATCTCGCTGTCGCCGGACGCCGCCATCTCCACCGCTCCTCGGCGCCCGACGGCTGCATCGGTGTGGCAAGTCCGCTCGGGGATCTTTCGACGCTAAGAAGATGGGTGTGGCCGTTGGGCCAGCGCCAAACAGGAGGGCGTCAGGCATGCGTCTTTGGACCTTCAGGAAGACCCCCTCCCGGACGCTACCGCGTCCGACCTCCCCCGCCGCGCTGGAGAGGTGACCTTCGTCAGCGTGTTTGCGAGCGCAAGGGCCGTTATTCTACGGATGAAACGGCGGGATCTCGGCAACGTTTCGGCCGTCGATCATGCCGGCCACGTGGTCGGTCACGCGCACGACGATTTCCTCGATCAAGGCCGCACCCGCCTCTTTCGTCGCTTCGAGCGGTTGTTTGTCGGGCTGGTCGCGCATGGCATCGTGTCGCACGTTTTCTGGAAACGCGGCCAACGCGAACGCCGTCTCAAACTCTTGGGCATGCCCGGGAAAGCGTTTGGTCTTCAAGTGGCTCTCGGCGATCTCGTTGGGCAACAGGTCCCAGTACGAGTGGAACTGCAGATTGATTTCCAGGCGCTGTTGATATTGCGGCCAGATGCCCTGGCAAGGCGCTACGTTGCCGCCGTGTCCATTGAGCACCAGGATATTGCTGAATCCGGCATGGTGCATGCTGCGGATGGTATCGAACAGCACTCCCAGCCAGCCGGCCGGCAGTGCGCTCAACGTCCCGATGTGCCGCATGTGATGCTCGCTGATTCCGATATTCATCGACGGCGCCACGATCACCTGAGGCTGCAACCGGCTGGCGACCGCCTCTGCAATGTGCATGACGCTCCGCCAGTCGTGTTCCATTGCAAGATGCTCGAGATGCTGCTCGGTGGCCGCCACGGGAATGATGCACGCCGCGAGCTCTCCCGATTGCATGCGTTCCCGGAACTCGCGCCGCGTGAGCTTGCTGAGGTTGACCTGAGGGTTTGCGTCTGCCGGCATGTTTCTGCTCCGAGTCTTTCAGGTGGGGCTCTCGATTCTGCGTTGTGCTGCCGCGAACTTCAAACCCGGCGGTGCTCTGCGGTAGCTGGCCGCCGCCTACGGTGAGGGCCCACAGGCGACGCGCCGGCACAGTCGTTCCAATCGCAACGAAGCTCGCCGTAGGTCGTTGGCGGGTGCGCGAGCCGTGATTGGGGCATTTTGGCCGAACTTCGAGTGTGCGGATGGCGATATTGAGATATGTGGGCAACTTGCGGTGATTCCGGGATTTGCTTGTAGATTGACGATCTCAGAAGAGTCGGCCTTTTTTGACGGAAAAGCCGATTCGACCTGTTGGAGGGTAAACCTTGTACAACTTTGAGGGACATCAAAACCGATCGATGGAAGCGGATCGTGCGGATCGTGCAAGCAGGATGTGGCCAGTTTTGACAGGACTGATTGTTGGCTTTCTGGGCGCGTATCTCGCCGGCGTGCTACCCATGAAACGCCAAATGGAAGCGATGCGGCAGGAAATGACGGCGGTCAACATCCGGATGGCCGAGCTCGTTTCGGCCAGAGAAGACGTCTGGCAAGCAAACGACCTGCTTTCGGGCCTGCGGTCTCAGCAAAGGCAATCGGAAGAAGCCCGCGCGGCGTTGAAGCAGATTCGCCAGTTTCGAGCTGAGGTGACCCGAGAGGCCGGGCGGGCGAGCCAGGCGTTGAGTTCTTTGCAGATGCTCGTTGCCTTGCAGGACACATTGATCGGTCAACGAGATCTATCGGGACGCGCTGCCGACGCGCTGGACGAGATGGCCGCCTTGCAGGAGCGAATGATCCTGGAACAAACCTCGTCTGATGACATGCGCAACGCGATCAACGAACTGGCCGCCATCAAGCAGCTGTTGATCGCCGAGTCAGCGGACACCGATTGGGCCGAATCGGGCCTGCGACAACTGGCCGACCTCAAGTTCCAGCTGATCGGCGAGGCCAACGGCGTTGCCGAGGCCCGCACCGCGTTGGGCGACTTCGTGAATCTGAAGGAGAGCATCCTGGAAGAGTCGTCGGACCTGGAGACGGCACAAGCCGCCGCGTCGAGCCTGTTCGACCTGAAGGACGAACTGGTCATCCGCGGCAGCAACACGCACGCCGCCCGTGGCAACGCCCGCCGACTGATGGGACTGCGAGACACACTCTCGAATACGGTTGACATGCAAGCCGCCGAGACAAACCTCAATCTCCTGCTGGGGATGAAGGACAATCTCTCCGGACGCAGCCATGATGTGGCCGCCGCCATTGAGACGCTCGAGATCCTCACAGACTTTCACGGCGAGTTGGTCGAGCAAGTCGATTCCCTGCAAGGCATCCGACGCGACCTGATGGAAATCGCCCTGTTAGAAAGCACGGTGGGACGTGCCGTGCGGATCATTCAGCCCCTGGTGCAGCTGGGCAACATTCGTCGTCTGGACGAAAACGACGTGCGCGAAGCGGCACGAACGATCCTCGATCGACGATCCGCAGCCGGAGCTCGGATCAGCCATCGCGATCAACGTCCACGTGCGGCGACTAAGAATTCCGACTTGTCGGAAGATGAAACGACTGAGAGCCTGGTCCCCTGGCCTCTCGAAGCGGAGTGAGTTTCTAACCGAAACTCAACACCCTTCCGCATCAAAGCCGGCGGAGGACGGGGCTTCCCGTTCTCCGCTGGTTTTTTTGTTGGGCCATCCAGCCGCCGTCAGACCGTTGTGGAAGTGAAGAGGTATCTTCCCAGGTCGTGGATCTGCTCGTACGTCAGATTCTTCTCAAATCGGCAGACGATCTTCCAACAGTTGCCGATCGGCGTGGATCGAATGACGGTTGCCGGCGTGTCGAGGCTGCTGTCCAAACGGTTGTTTGCGAGCCGGAGTGTGATGGCCTGTCCCACCACAATGGGCTGACCCAGCCGAAACGAGACACCCTGCATGCAAATGTCGACGAGCTTGCCGCGCAGCGCCGTCGAATGCAGCAGCCACTCCAGGCTTTGCGGCGCGGCAGTCTCCGGATCTTCGGGACAGTGAACCAGTACCCCGCTTTGGCTCTCGCGACGAGGGAATCGCCGGCGATCACTGGCGGCCGCATTGCTGGACCGATTCAACAACGTTTCGGCACCACTGCTGGCGTCGACGAACTCGAACTGTGTTTCGGTGGACGCTCTGCCTGCCCGTTGAACGCGACGACTCAGGCCCAGAAGTGCTGTGGCGACGGATCCTGGACGATAGCCGTGCAGCAGACGGCCTGGTCGCGAGGGCATCGCGCAGAACCGCGTGCGATCGAGCTGTTCAGGCCGAGCCTCGTGTCGGAAGCTTGTGGGCGCGTCGTTCGCGTCGGCCAAGTGACCAAGCGATTGCGATGCGGTAACACCGTAGGTGGTCGGGTCGTTGAGCAACATCTTGGGCCGTAATTCTGGAGGAGTATCGGTCAGGCCAAGGGGGCCGATGTGTCTGGCCAAGCAGAGTTGCGCACCCGCTGGACCTGATCCTGGAAAGATCGTGATTGCTACTCGATGCTGCCGGACCGGCGGATGTCGTATCTTTGCCGCCGGAACCCGCCACGTTCGTGTCGGACCGGCCGCAGCTGAAAGTTAGGTCGATTCTGGCGCAAGTCAAAATCTCACAGGCAAATGGCACAATTCGGCAGTCAGTTTGGGCAGACCAGAGTCGAATTCGGGTAATGTCAGTAGCGCCGATTACCCATATTACGCAATCAACTCAGGGATCGCTTTCGGGGGTTGAGGAAGATGGGGGGGATCACTATACTTTTCGGATTCGTGCCCAAGGGATGGGCACGTAACTGGTTAGGCGCCCCATTCGATGCACTTCTCTCTGGTCGACAGAATCACGTCTCTCCACAAGGGAGAGTCGATTTCGGCCGTCAAGAATCTCTCGCTCGCCGAGGAATACTTGGCGGATCATTTTCCGGGTTTTCCGGTGATGCCGGGTGTCTTGATGGTTGAGGCGTTGGTCCAGTCGGGGGCGTGGTTAATTCGCTATACAGAAGACTTCAAGCACAGCACAATCCTGCTCAAACAGGCCCGGGCCGTGCGCTTCAACAGTTTTGTGACACCCGGTCGCACACTGGTTGTGAACGTCAAGGTTCACAAGTGGACCGACGACGACATCGTCTTCAAGGGATCCGGAACCGTCGAAGGCTCCTCCGCGGTGAGCGCCAAACTCACGTTGGAACGATTCAATCTGGCCGATCGTAATGCCGAGTTGGCAAAGTCGGACCAGTCCCGTATTGAACACATGCGGAAACTCTTCGGCCAAGTTTGGTCACCCGACAAAGACGGCAATAAGGAAACGGAATAATGAGGTTGGCGGGACGGACCGCGCTGGTGACCGGCGGCACACGGGGCATTGGGAAGTCGATTGTCCAGACCTTGGCGCGCGAAGGGGCGCGCGTCGCGTTCGTCTATCAATCGAGTTCCCAATCGGCCGAACAGCTTGTCGAAGAGCTGGGCAAGAGCGAACAGGAAGCGGTTGCGTTTCAGGCTGATGTCAAGAATCAGGCGGACGCCGACGGTGTGGTCGAGTCGGTCCTCGAAAAGTGGGACAAGCTGGACATACTCGTCAACAATGCAGGCGTTATTCGCGACAACTTGCTGGCAATGATGTCGGCAGAGCAGTGGCAAGAGGTCATCGATACAAATCTGACCAGCGTGTTCAACTTCTGTCACGCGGTCACCCGCCCCATGATGTCGGCCCGGTACGGACGGATCGTCAACCTTTCCAGCGTTGCCGCCGAGTTTGGTAATGCAGGCCAAAGCAACTACGCGGCCAGCAAGGGGGGCATTGAGGGATTCACGCGGTGCATTGCCTCTGAACTGGCGCGTCGCAAAATTACGGTAAATGCGGTAGCCCCCGGCTTTGTCGAGACCGACATGACAGAGGCCGTGCGTAATGCGGCGGGCGACCAAATCAAGAAAAAGATACCTGTACGGCGCTTAGGGCTTCCCGAGGACATTGCCAACGCGGTGCTGTTTCTCGCGAGTGACGAGGCTTCGTACGTGACCGGACACATTCTGACGGTCGACGGCGGTCTGACACTCGGCGGAATGTAGCGCCTGGTGCGGGGCCCGCCGAACAGGGTTCACTCGGTTACGATCACATTGAACGCAATGGAGAAAAGTAGATGCCTACAGAGGAGATTTACGAAAAGGTCAAGGAGACACTCGTTGACGCTCTGGGAGTCGACGACGACGAAGTCTCACCAGAAGCAACGCTGGTTGGCGACCTGGGTGCCGAGTCTATCGACTTTCTCGACATCGTATTTCGGCTCGAGAAGAACTTCAGCGTCAAAATTCCGCGCGGCGAATTGTTTCCTGAAAACCTGGCGGCTGCCGATTCCGGGTTCGTGGAAGACGGCGTTGTGACGGCCTCGGGAATCGACGAACTCCGCTCGCGAATGCCGCATGCCGACGTCGATAAACTCGCGGCCGACCCTAAGGTCGAGAACATTCAAGACCTGTTTACCGTTGAGATGATCGTCAAGTTTCTGGACAAGAAATTGTCTCAATCCTGATCGCTTCGCGCGAGTGCGGTTGGAAGCGTCGTTCCTCGATTTGTTTGAGCTTGCCGGATGCGATGGATCTGGATAGACCGCTTCATCGAATTCGAAAGCGGCGTGCGCGCCACGGCGGTCAAGAATATTTCGTTGGCCGAGGAACATTTGCACGACCACTTCCCCGGTTTCCCGGTGATGCCCGGTTCGCTGATGCTGGAGGGTATGGCGCAGACCGGGGGCATTCTGCTCGGCGAAAAGAACAATTTCGAGCACGTCGTCATTCTGGCCAAGGTGCCCAAACTGGAGTTCCACAGTTGGGCCTGCCCAGGTGATACTTTGAAATACACGGCCACGCTGGAGGCGGCGAACGAGGCCGGCGGGCAGGTCCAGTGCGTGGCACGCATAGAAGACCGCCTTGTGGCCGAGGCGGACATTGTGTTCTACCATCTCGATCAGACCGATCCTTCTGTAGCCGCTTTGGATCAACACAACTTCGTGTTTTCGATGAATCTGCTGGGCGTCCTCGACGTAGGGCGCGCCGGCGACGGGAGCCAGTAAACCACATCTGACGGCGGCGGCCGGGTGGCCCCTTCCCGTTGGTCCGCCGCTGCAGACGGCAAGGGCGGGTTTCTTCGTTTGACTGAACCTCATTCAGCGAGGCTGCGACGATGCGACGGCGAGTAGTTGTCACGGGCGTTGGCTGCATTACTCCGGTCGGAAACGACGTCGATTCCATGTGGGAGTCGATTTGTGCCGGTCGCAGTGGGATCGGCGACATTACACATTTCGACGCATCCAACTTCCCCACGCGGTTTGCCGCCGAAGTGAAGGGCTTCGAGTTCGGAGACTACGTGGAGGACACCCAACGATTCGAACATGCCGGGCGGAATATCCGCTTCGCCATTGCCGCCGCGCATGACGCCATGAAAGACTCCGGTCTGCTCGAAAGCGGACTGGACCCGGAACGCTTGGGCGTCTATCTCGGCGCCGGTGAAGGGCAACAAGATTTCAGGCTGTTCATGAACATGGTCGCCCAGGCCGAGCACGACGGCGAGGTCGACCTGGAGCAGTTTACGAAGATCGGTCTGGAGCAACTCAATCCGCAGGCCGAGTTGGAGCAGGAACCGAACATGCCGTCGGGCCACCTCGCCAGTCTGTTCAATGCGCAGGGGCCCAACTTGAACTGTCTCACCGCCTGTGCGGCCTCCAGCCAGGCCATTGGCGAAGCGGCTGAGATCATTCGTCGGGGCGACACCGACGCCATGCTGTCCGGCGGCGCCCACAGCATGATCCATCCGTTCGGGGTGACCGGCTTCAGCCTGCTGACAGCACTGTCAAAACGCAACGATCAGCCCGAGCGCGCTTCGCGGCCGTTCGACCGCAACCGGGACGGGTTTGTGCTTGGCGAGGGTGCGGGCATGGTTGTACTCGAAGAGCATGACCGCGCGCGCAAGCGCGGGGCGCACATCTACGGCGAGCTGATCGGTTACGGTTCCAGCGCCGATGCGTATCGTATTACCGACATCCACCCCGAGGGCCGCGGTGCTGTCTCCTGCATCACAATGGCGCTTCGCGACGCAGAACTGAATTCAGATGAGATCGACTACATCAACGCGCACGGCACCAGCACGGCTGTCAACGACCGCGTGGAAACGATGGGGATCAAGCAGGCGCTGGGCGACGATGCCGCCGATTCACCCGTCTCCAGCATCAAGAGCATGATGGGACATCTGATTGCCGCGGCAGGCAGCGTGGAAGCCATTACCTGCCTGAAGGCGATCAATCACGGTGTGATGCCACCCACGATAAACTACGAAACGCCCGATCCGGATTGCGATCTTGACTACATTCCGAACGAGGCGCGGGAGAAGCCGGTCAAGCACGCGCTCTCCAACAGCTTTGGATTCGGCGGGCAGAACGTCTCCCTGATCTTCGCCGCTTACAAGGGTTGATCAGTACTCGGTGTGCTGCCGCTGGCGACACGAACTGGGGAGGAACGGTTGCTCTGGGTAACGCTGGGCCTGATTGCAACATTGCTAGTCGTCGACGCGGTGATCCGCGCGTTGGCGGTGACGACGATACTGCCGATCTTCGAGCGCAAGCCGCCCTTTGGAGTGAAGCCTGCGTCGCGGCCCGCGGAAGGCGAAGAGGTCCGGTTTCCCACGACCGACGGCTTGACCCTGGCGGGAAGTCTGTACCGTCACAAAGACCGAGCTTCCCTGGGAACGATCATCTTCTGCTCCGAACTGGACGGGAGCCACTGGGCTGCGATGTCGTACGCAGCAGGGTTGTGGAATGCCGGATTTGATCTGTTTGCATTCGACTGTCGCAATCAAGGTGACAGCGAGGCCATGCCGGGCTACAAGCCCCTGCACTGGTTGACAGAGTACGAGGTCGACGATGCCTTGGCGGCCGTCGATTTCGTGAAACAACACCCCGATCTGGACGCGACGAGGCTGGGGGCGTTCGGGGTGAGTCGCGGTGGCGGCGCCGCACTGGCGATTGCAGCGCGTCGTCCCGAAGTCACGTGTGCGGCTTGCGAGGGCGTCTTCTCAACGGAATCGCTGCTGACGCATTACACGGTGCGCTGGGCAGCGCTGTACATACCGGTCTGGATGGTCGACTTGATTCCGGTCTGGCACCTCCGAAGCACGTTCGTTTTGGTCCGCTGGATCAGCCAATGGCGACGAAATTGCCGCTATACCAAACTGGAGCGCCTGCTGGCCCGATTACGCGGCCGGCCGATTTTGGTGATTGCCGGCAAACAAGACACGTACGTACACCCACACGTCAGCCTGCAGATTCGAGACCGGATTGGTTCTGAGTCGGCGGAGTTTTGGCTTGTGCCGGATGCCCGGCACAACGGGGCACGGGACGTTCACCCCGAGACGTACGATCAGAAACTCGCAGAGTTCTTCATGAGGGCCTTTGAACATGCCCCGCCTGCCCGGACACAGGAAGTCGCTTGAGGGATACACCGAGTGTGTCGGTGAATGTGTGCCTTGCTGCCTTTCTGACAGGCTGGATTTCGAGTTGCGCTGTGATCTCGTGTGGTTATTCATATAGGATCGCTGGTAAGGGTTGTGGTATCATCGGGTTAGGTTTGACCCTCAGTAAAGAGTGCTATTGGTATCCGATTTGCCGATGTGGTTGTTCCTGCTGCCTGAAACTGCCGTAAAAGAACCAGCACCATTCGGGTGATGGCGTGATCCGCGTCAAGAAACCATACCGATTGCTCATCGCCGACGATGACCCCGCGTTTCGGCAGACGCTGAAGCTCGTTTTCGAGCGGCATTTCTTCATGTTCGAGGCTGAATCGGGTGAAGAGGCGCTGGAAATTGGCGAGCGCGAGCGGATCGACATCGCTTTGGTCGATATGCATATGCGACTGCTGACCGGTTTGGAGACTCTGCGATTGCTCAAGCGCATTCATGCCGCGGCCCCGTGCATCCTGATTACCGCCGATGTAACCGACGAACTCAGGCAAGATGCGGCTACCGACGTATTCGACGTTCTCAGCAAGCCGGTGAGCAAGTCGGAACTCGTATCCACCGTGTCGACGGCACTTGGGGAAGTCTATGAGGACCCGGACTATCTGCCGCGAGTTCTTCCATAGACCTAAGAGAGCATCTGTCTCGTCTTGACTACCGGGCCTGTCTTCTTGACCGGGTGTTTTACGCGCGTTACAAAATTGATACTGGTCGAGCGCGGTGTTTCACGGTCGCGCAAGACAAAGGATTGCATTTCGTATGAAGTTGTGAACAAATCCTGACCAGGCCCGGCCGCAAGATCGTTCTCTGGTTACCTACGCCCCTCTGCGCAGTCATCTCATGTCATCGGTGACAATCCAGGTTCTCGAAGGGGTTGAGCGGGGCCGGGTTTACCCTGATTTGCCGACCCCCGTCACGATTGGTCGCGAGGACGACAATGCCATTCGTCTCAACGACGAGAGGGTCAGCCGCTTTCACGCGAAGATCCAGGAGGACGGGGGCCGCATTATCTTTACCGATCTGGACAGCACCAACGGCAGCCGGGTTAACGGCCGTCCTGCACAGATGAAAGTGCTGCAGGCCGGCGATCAACTCATGATCGGTCGCTGCCTGCTCGTGTTCGGAAGCAATGCAGATATTTCCGCGTACGCTGAGGAAATTGAACGGCGCCGCACAGAACATCGGTCGTCGCAAGACCGAACATTGGCGAGTCCCACGCCCACGCCCCACGGCCAGGACGAGTTGATCGACGGATCGGGGGCCTCGTCGTTCGCCATCGAAGACCAACTCGCGCAGCTCTTCCCCAACGGACCACCCGACGTTCCGGATGGATTAAGCGCGCTGCAGCGCGCCCAGATTTCGGACCAGTACGCGTATATACACGAGCAGATCCGAAAAGTGATCGAGTCGGCCAGCGAAGAGCTCGGAGACGATGCCGATGCACGACCGATGCGAGTCACTTGGACCGTGTGGCAGGAATTGATTCAGCTCGAAATGAATCTGGCGATGACGCTGCGGCGGCTATCCGAACCGGATCCGTAGACGCCCAATCCGGCAGCGCGAGATGGTGCTGCTGCGTCGCGTTGGCCACAGCATCGGGTAGGCAAGATATCGGGTAGGCAAGACTCATCCCGGATGGAATTTAGGGCGTTGTGAGGCCTTCACGAATCGCGAATCGTGCCAGTTCGACGCGGTCATGAATATCGAGTTTGTTCATCAGCCGGTATTTGTGGCTGTCGACGGACTTCTCCGAAAGCCGCATCGTTTGAGCGACCTGCTTGACGCTCTGCCCCTTCGCCAGCAGCCTCAACACTTCGAGCTGGCGATTGGTGAGTGAGGACAGGCCGCTTTCGGTCTTGACGACATGTCGCTTCTGGTGGGGGTCGTACACCAGACGCTCGGCGACCTCTCGCGAGAAGCATGCTTCACCCGCGGCAACCTGGCGAATGGCATTGAGCAGAAACGAGATCGGTTCCCCCTTCAACACGTAGCCGGAGGCATCCAACCGCAGTGCCCGCTCAATGAGGACGTCTGACAGAAAGCCGCTCAGAAACAGCGTCTTCGTCTGCTTCGAAACGGCGGCAGCCGCGGCAACCATGCTGAACGGCCCCGTGCCGGGCAGATCGATGTCCAACACCAGGACATCCGGGCGGATGACCGCCACCGACTCGATAGCCCGCTCGGGATCGGATGAAGCACTCTTGACCTCCAAGTCCGGTTCGCTGCCAATTCTTGCCGCCAATGATTCCAGCAAGATGCGATGGTCGTCGACGAGGACGATTCGAATCGGTTCAGCCCGCATGGTTCTCCCGATGCTGCGATGCCGCAGCGTTGAATGATGAGATGGCGTGGGTGTGGGTGATGGCTTTCGATTCTTCTAACGCCTGCTGAATCAACGCCGATAGCTTGTCGATCGATGGCTGCTCGCCCTGTGGCGGGTTGCCATCGGCGAATGCCAGATCCCATTCGCAAGCCAGGGCGGTCAGTGTATTCGACAGCGAGTGAATCGGACGGCGAATGCCTTCCAGCAGGCCATCCGCGTCCGTCACCTCGGCCGCCTGCCGTCGCTGCGCGAGGGGTTCGGCAAGGATGATCAACGACGGCCCTTCAATCGGCGCTGGTAACGCCCCACCGCAGCAACGCAACCAGCAGCACTGGCCAGCAGCGTCTCGAAGAGCAACCTCAACGCCGGAGACTCGCACGCCTTGATTCAATCGGTCCAGAAAAGATTCTAAGGCTGAACGTCCTGCGCCTTCGTCGGGGCGCCACTCAAACTCGATAAGCCGCCGACCGATCAGCGCCGATGGCGGGTGACCGAGAGTAGGCTCGACATTGGGGCTGACGTCGCAGCACTCGCCGTCAGCATTTGCCCAGAAGACCAGCTGGTCGGTGAGAGACGCCCATTCGCGCAGCGTCATCGCAAAAGACAGCGGTCGGCTGTCTTTCTCAGTCAAACTGTCTGGCCCGTCACGGCGCAACCGACGTTTCACGTTCACCTGTAGTCTGTCCTGAAAACTAAGACAGGTGGTGCGATTGCGAGATGGTGTCTGGTTTTCTGGAGATGGTTAGATACCAGCTATACGAATATCGGCCCAATTGTCAATCGCGGAAGGAGGGAAATCCATCATCGCGGGGTAACGTCGGCCATCCTTCGGGGATCAAAGCTAGGCATTTGCGTCACGATTCTGGCTGCCGGAGCCGCTCGGACGGAAAACCCCCGAGGCTGAGACGGACTTTGGCCGAAGGGGGCCGATACAACCGGACGAGACGCTACAGCTCTTCGAATCGGCTTCGTGAATGTTGTCCAAATGCACCATTCGATCGGCTGTCCGGACATTGTGGGACCTATATTCGAGTGAGTCTGTTCCAGCAGGCACGTAGTTCGGGTTCTCGAGGGACGGTCGATCCTTGTCGATCTCCGCGCGGCGCTGACGGCTTCGGCGTGGCACTCTGCCGGATCTTCGAACGCATCAATGCAGCTGGTCTCGAATTGCGCCACGACCCGGTACAGCACATGTCGATTATCGATCTCGATAGAATCTGCGCCTCTCCGAATCTGCCCTCGCCTCCAGCGGTTGCGGTTCGACTCATCAAGCTCTCTAAGCAGAGAGACGTTGAAATGGCCGACATGGTCAAGGTGATCAAAACCGACCCGGCGCTGGTTGGTAAGATTCTCAAGTCAGCAAATTCCTCTTACTTCGGTTTCCGGTCGCGCATTCAATCCATCGAGCGGGCCGTGCCGTTGCTGGGCATGACTGCAGTGTCGGCGCTGGCGTTGAGCTTCTCACTGGCTGAATCGGCAGTGGGCTGCGGGCCATTGTTGCCGCATTTCCGAGCCTATTGGCTGCAGTCGATTCTGCAGGCCGTCGCCGCCGACATTCTGAAGGAACGCCTAAAGAGCGTTGAATCTGACTTTTTTCTGACGGGGTTGCTCCTCGATGTAGGGCGTCTGGCGATGCTCAGGGCGATTCCAAAGGAGTATCAGGTCGCACTCGAGCAGGCTGAGGCTTCGCAGCGTGCGTTGCACGATGTCGAGATGGAAACGCTCGGGCTCAATCACGCAACCGCCGGCGCCAAGCTCATGGAAAGCTGGAATCTGCCCAGCGAACTGAGTGAGGCGACCCGCGTCCATCACCTGCCAATCGACGAGGTCTTGGCGGCAGCAGAAGCTTCAGGCAGCGAGTTGATCAAGGCCAGTGCGTTCAGCGGCGCTGTGGGCGACTACTTCTGCGGTGCCGACAAAAGGTCGGCTTATGAGCGGCTCGTCACGCTCTCCCAAGACTTCTACGACTTCTCGCGTCCGGACCTGGACGACTTCTTGAAGCGCACTAAGTCGCGGGTCGAAACGGCGGGCGAAATGTTCTCAGCGGATACAACCGAACTCCCCGAGCCGAGCGAACTTCTTTCCATCGCGAACGACCAACTCGCCGCAATTGCCATGCGCGAACACGATGCCAGCGTTCAAGCCATAGCGCGGCAGCAGGCTGCTGAACTCGAAAAGAGCAAACTCGAAACGAAAAACCGAGACCTGGAGAACCGCGTGCTGCACGATCCGCTTACGAAGATCTACAGCCGATTGTTCTTTGATACGGCGATTCAACAGGAGATCGATCGTTGCAGTCGGATCGCCGCCCCATTGGGCGTGGTGTTCATCGACATCGACAATTTCAAGGCCATCAATGACGCCTACGGACACCAGTTCGGCGACCAGGTGCTTGTCGAAGTTGCCGAGGTCTGCGCCGCCGTGCTCCGAAAGGCCGACATCTTGGCTCGCTACGGCGGCGAGGAATTCGTCGCGCTGATCAACGAACCAACCGAAAGCGGCTTGCGACGAGTCGGCGAGCGACTGCGCAAGGCTGTGGAAGACCGGAAGGTCTACTTCGGCTCCAATCGGCTGCCGGTAACAATTAGCGCCGGCGTGGCGATGGCGATTCCCGAACGGGACACCGCCAGTCTGGACAAGCGATTGATGCAGGCAGCCGACGATGCGATGTACGAATCCAAACGCAACGGCCGCAACCAGGTACACTTTCGCACGCTGTTGGACCAGCGGGAACAGACCCTGCTGCAGCAGGTCAACCGGCGCCTTTTTAGCCGCTGGCTGGTCCAATGCAACATCGTCGACACGGCGGCCGTAACGAATGCACTTGTCCAATGTCGTCCCGAACGCGAGCGCATCGGCATCTTGTGCCAACAGCAGGGCTACCTGAATTTGGAGCAGGTGGACCAGATCGTGGGGGAACAAGAGCACACCGGCCGACGTTTCGGGGCGGTGGCCGTCTCACTTGGTCTACTGAGCGACAATCAGGTGGCGCACTTGCTTTCGCTCCAGCAGGAAAACGCCACCGCTCTGGCCAGACAGCTTGTGGCTGGCGAGCTCCTGGATCAATTACAGGCGGCGGCCTTGTTGGAGCAGTTTCGTGCCGAAGTGGCGGTCGACGACCAGGGACTCATCGGTGCAGGGAAGGTCGTCAGCAGTTCGTCGCCGTAGTCCGCGCTTTCCCAGGCTGACTCTTCGAGTTGGCTTGACACGAACCACCTCCGAACCATAAGAATTCCAACTTTCTTTCCAACATCTGGCTCGTACTCGGCTCCGCGCAGAAAACTGAACGCCTGCGCCGCATCTGAACAGATAAGTACGAGATCTGAGAACATAATCGGCTGGGAGACCGACGCATGGAGTTGAGTGTACTGAATCGCGAAGAACAAGAGTTCTCGCGGCGCCTGGTTGTGGCCTTGATCGCCGTTGTGGCCCTGTCGTATTTTGCCTGGAGATTTGCCGAGACGCACTGGGCATCGTTGGCGACAACCCACCACGCGGTCATTGAACACGCCGCCGATGATGCGCATGGATCAACGCACGCCGCGCCTCCCGCGTGGTACAGCATCCTGCCGTTTGCGGCTCTGTTGATGTCGATCGCCTTGCTGCCCTTGTTCCGCAAAACTGAACATTGGTGGGAGCGGAACTGGAACCGGCTGTTCGTGGCCGCCGGACTGGGTGTCCTCACGCTGGGCTACTACGCCTTCGGGTTTGGGCACGGAGTGGTGGACCACGCCACTCATGCACTGTCCGAACCGGGCTGGCCAGCCGCGCTGGCAGTTCTCAAAAACGCCATACTGGTCGAGTACATTCCGTTCATCACGCTCTTGTTCAGCCTGTACGTCATCAGTGGCGGGATCGCGGTTGAGGGGCATCTCGTCGGGCGACCGCAGCTCAATACAGGCCTGATCGGAATCGGCGGACTTCTGGCGAGTTTCATTGGAACGACCGGAGCTGCCATGCTGCTGGTGCGTCCGCTGCTGAAAGCCAATGCCCGCCGCAACTACGTCTCACATACGGTCATCTTCTTCATTTTTGTCGCTTGCAACACGGGCGGGTGCCTGCTGCCGATTGGCGACCCCCCGCTGTTTCTGGGCTTCCTCCGCGGCGTCCCTTTCACTTGGACGCTCAGTTTGTGGCCAATGTGGCTATTCGTGAACCTGTTACTGCTGGCCGTCTACTTCGTGTGGGACACGCTGCGCTACCGCCGCGAAGACCGCGAAGAGGTCGAGGCTCGCCCCGAAAACCCAGCCCGGTTCGCGATCCGTGGGAGCATCAATTTTCTGTGGCTGTTCGGGGTGATCGCCTGCGTTGCGATGCTCGATCCGTCCAAGCCCGTTCCCGGAACGTCCTGGCATGCTCCGGTCTATTTTCGCGAAGTCATGATGCTGGTGCTCACCGGTCTTTCATTGTGGACCACCAGCGCACGCATCCGCCGCGCGAACGCGTTCAACTACGATGCGATTCTGGAAGTGGCCGCACTGTTCGTGGGAATCTTCATCTGCATGCAGGCGCCGGTCCAGATTCTCAACACCTACGGTGCTTCGCTGGGCATCGACACGCCCACCAAGTTCTATTGGGGAACCGGCATCCTGTCGAGCTTCCTCGACAATGCACCAACCTACGTTGTGTTCTTCGAAACGGCGAAGTCGATGGGAGCCGCAGGCCCCAGTGTCGTTGGCGTGCCCACCGCGTTTCTGACGGCCATCAGCCTGGGCGCGGTGTTCATGGGCGCCATGAGTTACATCGGCAACGGCCCCAACTTCATGGTCAAAGCCATTGCCGAGAAGAACAACGTTCGCATGCCCAGCTTCTTCGGCTACATGCTGTATAGCTGTGCCGTGTTGCTGCCCATCTCAATCTTGATGAACCTGCTGTTTCTGTAAGACGCAGCAGGAGGCGGCAAACGAAAAAAGGTGCGATGCCCGCAGGGCGTCGCACCTTGTCGAAACTTACTCTCTGCCGCCTGAATCGTTGGGCTACGGGCTTTCCGCATCCGCTCTGGCGAGGAGTGGCCCGGGAGAAAGACTGCCTCTCTCCCGGACGCTCTCTCTCACGCTATCGATCAACGGTCTTCTTAGTGGCGGAACAAGCCACCGAGGAGACCGTGCTTCTGACCACAGCTGCTGCAGCCATTTCCGCAGCAGGCGTCAGCCGGAGCACAGCAGTCGTTGGCCGGAGCAGCACAGCTGGGTGCCGGGGCACAGCAGCTCGGTTCCGGAGCACAGCAAGTGGGTGCTGGGGCACAGCAGCTGGGCTCGGGAGCGCAGCAGCTGGACTCGCAGCAGTTATTGTTACGGTGCTTACTGAAGAGCCGGCTCAGGAAGCACTTTCTCTTGGGCTTGCAGCCGCAGGGATCTGGCTGGCAGCAAGGTTCGGGGGCACAGCAAGTCGGCGCCGGGGCACAGCAGCTCGGTTCCGGGGCGCAACAGCTAGGGGCGGGAGCCGCACAGCTTGGGGCAGCCTCACAACAGGAAGATTCACAGCAATCGCCACTGTTGTGCTTCCAGTTGAACAGTCCAGCGTCGGCGCCATTGGCGCTGAGGCTCGCGACCATCAGGGCGGCAGTCAGAGTCATCCACTTCATTACGGGCTTCTCCTGGAAAAGTCTTTTTTCCGATACTTGGGCGTGAGGAACTCCTGGTTGCTTTGGGACACTTCGCCCGTCGACACGTCTTGGAGTCCGCCGGTCGCCCTCAGTTACATCGCGGGCAACACACGTTCTTTCGTCAAGGCGATCGCAAAATGATTCCCTGAAAATCCTGCAATGCCGCTCCGCTGCCTGAGTTCGAGCGAACGTACGGGTTGTGACGGATTTAAGGCCGCCCCAGTTGCCGGTGGTACAGATGCCGGAAACTCCCACTTGAAAAGGGTTTGTGAGGACGGCACCAGTCGCGAAAAGCCGGAAACGGATTGCGGATTGCCCGATTCTGAGCATCGGCGAGAGCTTTCGTATCAGTCGTCCATCGGCTAGCCTGAAGCGGCTTTCTGTGCGAGCTAGCCAAGATGGAACACATGTTGCGGATTGCCGCCACCTTGGCGCTTGCGGTGACCGTACCGATCCTGTTTCGAGCCCGACCGGCAATCCGGCAGACCACTTTGGCGGGCGCCTGGGTTTGGACGACAATTTCGCTCGGCGTGTGGGGATCGGTCTGGTCAATCACCCAAACGAGCCGCGCTGTACCACCCGGACTCGCCGATCAGCTCTGGTATGCCACTGCAGTTGTTGCTGTTTGTCCACCGATTGCCGTGCTCGGGGCACGCCGCCCCGGAACCGGCGTGTGGACCTGCTTCATTCTCTTGCCGCTATTGGTTGTGCTTGGCTGGCCGGCTTGGGCCGTCTGGGGATCAGGGTTTCCGCTCCCTAGACTCGAACTGGCCGCCCCCGCCGTCCTGGGTTACGGGGTTGTGCTCGTGATGGGCGCGGGGAACTACTTCGGCACCCGCTACTGGGCAAGCGCAGGTTTGTACGCCGCCAGCTTGCTGTGCATCGTGCTGCCATTTTTGCAAAGCGTTTCGGCTCGTTTCCCCAATAGTCAAATCGCGCGGGGCTGGGGCACCCTGCTGTTTGCGGCAGCGATCGTCACCGCGGCCATCTCAAGCCGGCGTGCGGCACGCGTGGCGTCCTCCTCCGGCCTCGATCGTGTCTGGATCCTCTTTCGCGACTCATTCGGCATGGTGTGGGCCAGGCGAACTCAAGACCAGCTCAATGATGTGGCTCGACAGGAAGGCTGGCCGGCACGCCTGGATGTGGGCGGAATTGTGTGGACTGACCCGCAGATTGCTGAGGCCGACCGGACCAAGACCGGCACCCGCATCGAGCAGACTTTTCGCCGGTTGCTAAAGCGGTTCGTCGATCCAGAATGGATCGACGAACGACTCGCCGAAGTGCCCGAGGTGCAATAGAACCGGTTCCATCACCCACCGGCCGACACCCGGCGGTCAATCCGCGGTGGGCACGGCCTTGAAGCCGCAAGCGAAACACGCACTATCCGGGTTCGTGCCTTGTCTTGTTGCTCGGCACGGCCACTCCCAAGGCTGCCCTCACGCCCACTGAATGCAACCAATATCGGGCTGGCGAATTGGCCGACGAGCGGTCAGAATCGGGTGAACTTCAGCAACCAGCATCGGCCACCCGCCTCTTTTTGACCTCAAGCCTGCAGCCCATGTCGAACGAACTCGTCGACGTCGACAAACTTCAGCAGCAGCTGAATGGCTCGATGAAGCTCGTCGAAGTGACTTGCCATCTGGCGGCGCAGCACGATCTGGAGTCGATCCTGCAGACCGTTACGGACAGCGTTTGTGAAGCGCTGACCTGCGAGCGCGCAAGTCTGTATTTGTACGACGAGCAGACCAACGAGCTCTACACGCGGGTCGTCACAGAACTCGAGATCGCCGAGATTCGCTCGTCCCTCGACGGGGGCATCACCGGTTGGGTCGCCCGCCGCAAGAAAATCGCCAACATCCCCGATCCGCATCTCGATGCCCGTTGGAATTCGGCCATCGATCGTCAAACGGGCTTCCATACGCGGAACATCCTGGCGGCGCCGGTTGTCTCGCCGCACGACGGACGCCTGCTGGGCGTGTTGCAGCTGTTGAACAAAAACGAAGGAAAATTCGAAGAGGCCGACGAACAGCTGATCCAAGCCTTTGCATCGCATGCTGCGACGGCGCTTGAGCGGGCGCTGTTGCTGGCCGACGCCCGGCGATCGCACGAAATACAGGTCTCCATCGAGATGGCCCGCAGCATTCAAGCGGGTTTCCTACCCGCGCGGCTGCCGGACATCCCCGGATATGAAGTCGCCGCATGGTGGCAGCCGGCGGAGGCCGTCGGGGGCGACTATTACGATCTCGTGAACCTGCCCAACGGCCGGCTGGGTCTCGCGGTTGCCGACGTCAGCGGCCACGGGGTGGCGGCCAGCCTGATCATGGCCTCGGTGCGGGCCATGCTGCACGTTTTGACTCGAACACTGTCGGAACCCGAGGAGATCATCTCGCTGCTTTCCGAGACGATCGATCCCGATCTCCACGAAGAACGGTTCATCACGTTCCTGATGGTGGCCCTCGACCCCCAGACCCATGAGGTGACGTACTCCAACGCCGGGCACGGTCCGGCGCTACACTTCAGCCGCGGCTCGGAGACGTTTCACAAGCTGGACAGCACAGGCCTGCCGATGGGCTTTTTGGCAAACTTCAAGATTCCCCACGGCCGCCCCGTCCAAATGGAACCCGGCGACATGCTGTTGTTGGCCACCGATGGAGCCATCGAACTCCGCAACGATCGGCACGAGATGTTCGGCCGCGAGCGGCTCCAACAAATCGTCCGCGAACACCGGCATCTGCCGGCTCCAGAACTGCTCGACGTCGTACGCAACGCCATCACGTCGTTCCACTCCGAAGAGCACCCGCCCGACGACATCACCCTGTTGCTCGTCGAACGCAAGCTCAATTAGAGCGTGCCCGACATCAGTTTCGAGACCGATCTTTCAGCTCGCAGCAGAGTGGATTGGCACTCCTCAGCCGGAGCTCAAACTGACGCGTTGGCACAACGGCAGCCCAGAGACGACCGATCTGGCCATCGTCGATCACCACGGCCGCTGGATGCAATGGACGCACCCGATTGTGTGAGCCGATAGCGCTAACGCGCTGCGGAATCACTCGGCCGCCGCGGTCCGTGACTCCTCCGGTAGCGCATTGCACTTCGCCAGCGCCAGCAAGGCATAGGCGGTGCTGCTGTAGGTGATGAAGTGCCAACGGTCGGTGTTGAGCGATCGCGTCCACCAGCGGCCAGATTCGCGCTGGTTGTTTTTCAGCCAACCCACGGCGCGCTGCAGCCGCGGGTCTTTCGCCGCTACTCCGGCTTCTCTCAGGACCAACACACACAAGCCGGTCTGATGCCCGTCAGTGGGAGGATCTTCGTGTTCCGGTTCGGCCCGCAGTTTGTCCGCCCGGTTACCGCCTCCCCAAGCATCGGGAGTGGCAAACGTTCGCATTGACCAGCCGCCGTCGTTCCGCTGATGCGACCAGATCATCTCGACGAGTTCGCGCTGCCGGTTTCTGTCGAGGAGTCCGGGCACGCGGGTCGACGTCCACAACAGCAACACGCGTCCGTAGTCGTGCGGCGGAGACGTCGTCCGCAAGTATTCGTGCAATCGTGCCACTGCCTGGAGCGTCGATTCGTCCTGCGTGTCGCGTAATCCGTCGAGCCAGCCCGGCGCAGTAGCGGCCGCCATGGCGGCCACGGTTGCCAGGTGATACGCGCTCGATTCAAACGGCGGCCAGCAGTCAAGCGAACCCCATGTGCCGCTCTCGCGCTGCAGCGAGAGCATCAACCGCAAGGCCTCGTCCGTCTCGGACGATAACGTTCGCGTCACGTGTGCGTCCCACTCGGCCAGCCCGGCCGCCACGTAGATGGCTTGAGCCGGTCGCGTGCCCTCCTGCAATGTGGCAGCGTCGGTGGCGATGTAGTCTCGCAGCTGTTCGACGAAGAACTCCCGAATCGACTCGACGGGCTTGCCGAATTGTCCGCTCAAAGCGGGACGGATCACCATGTAGGACCCGTTGGTGTGACACGTCACGCATTTGCGGTGCCGGCTCCAAGCCAAGGCTCCGTGGTCGAGATGCTCAAGCGCCTTGCCCGCCGAAAGAGTCTCACGAATGGCTTCATCCGACCGGGCCGCCGTGACCACGATGTCTCCCGACTCGTACTGAGGTGCCGGTTCGGCAGCGGACGCGGTCTGCTGGGCGCTGTCGGCGAGGATGACGGCCAGAACGATGAAGGCAGTGGTGTAGCGCATTGCGAAGTCCCTGCAAGCGAGGTCGGACCGGAGTGCGTGCTATTGTACCGAAACCGCACAACGATCGCAGTGACTCATCGGCGCGCGGGCTCTCATCGACGACCCGCTCGCTACGCAATCACGTCTTCGATCACCTGTCCATGCACGTCGGTCAAGCGAAAGTCTCTGCCGGCGTAGCGGTAGGTCAGCCGGGTGTGGTCGATGCCCAGCAGGTGCAGAATGGTCGCATGGTAATCGTGGACGTGTGCCGGGTTCGAGACAATGTCGATGCCGTGGTCGTCCGTCTCGCCGTAGGTGATGCCGCCGCGCACCCCGCCACCGGCCAGCAGGCATGAGAAGGCCTCGGCATAGTGGTTGCGTCCCTTGCTGTTGGCGTTGTCGGTCCAGGGCGTCCTGCCGAACTCTGTGCAGACAGCGACGAGCGTGTCATCAAGCAGCCCTCGTTGCTTGAGGTCGTGGATGAACGCCGCAATGGCCCGGTCGACGCGTTGGGCCTTCGGCCGGTGGTCCTGCATGTTGCCGTGGGCGTCCCAATTGTTGTTCGAGCCTGTATCGATCAATTCGACCGTTCGCACGCCCCGTTCGATCAGCCGCCGCGCAACCAGGCACTGCCAACCGAATGAACGACTTTCACCAGTCTCGATGCCATACGTCTCGAGCGTGCTTTTGGTCTCTTGGGCGATGTCGAACACTCCCGGGGCCTCGCGCATCATGCCCTGGGCGATATCGAAGCTGTTCATCCTCGCCCGCAGATTCAAGTCGCCGGGCCGGGCCAACGCGTGCAGTTCGTTGGCGTCGCGCAGCATTCGTTGCTCCAGTTGGTGCAGCGTCAGCGACGGTGCCGATGACTGCAGATCGGGAATGGGTTCGTCGCCCGGTTGAATCCTGACGCCTTGATGCACCGGCGGCAGGAAGTTGCTGTCCCAGACCTGCGAACCGGCGTACGGCAGGTGCTCGGCCAGAACCACGTATGGGGGCAAATTGCGATTGAGCGTCCCCAACCCAAAACTCACCCACGATCCAATACTCGGCATGGGCACCGTCGCCGAACCGGTGTGCATCGCCAACACCGCCTGGAAGTGCTCGACGATATCGGTGTGCAACGAGCGGATCACGCACAAGTCGTCGGCCACATCTCCCAAGTGCGGGAACAGTTCGCTGATCATCAAACCCGATTCGCCACAGCGCTGGAAGCGAAACGGCGAAGCCATCAAAGGCAGTGTGTCGGTGCCGCGAAGATGGACGGCCGACACGCTCTTTCCGTGATCGACGGCGAGTTGCGGCTTGGGGTCGAATGTGTCCACGTGCGAGAACCCGCCGGTCAGGAAGATCACAACCAGCTGCTTGGCCTTCGGCTGAAAGTGGCCCGGTTGTGGCGCCAAAGGATGTCCGCCGTGAGCGCGGGCGGCTTGGGCGAGATGCGAGTAAATCCCCCAACCACCGGCTGCACAGCCAGCAGCGGTACATTTCAAGAACTCTCGGCGTGGGAGTACTCTCTTGGGTGCCATGGTTGCACCTCCCTCAAGTCGGTCCCGTCTGCCGGACGGGAACTAAAATCTCGGTCACGCTTTGGCTCAAGTCCGGCTCGGCGAGCGGGCCGTACTTACTAATCGATGTAGACGAACTCGTTGGCCGCCAACAGGGTTCGCGACAGGCTGAGCCACGCTTCGTGCTCGACTTGATGGTCGGCGACTCCCGCCCGTTTCAGTTCTTGTTGATACTCATCCACATACGCGAGGCTGCGTGCCGTCTCTTCCGCCGTGGGGGCCCGTGAAAATGCCAACCAGTGGGCGACGCCGATGCGCTCGACGGGCTCACGCGACGTGCTCATCACGCGCAGGGCGAATGTCTGAGCCCGCTGGTGAACGAAGTCGCTGTTCATCCAAAACAGAGCCTGCAAAGGCACCGTCGAAGTAGCCCGGTTATCGGTCGTCGTGTTGGTGTCGGGGCCGTCGAACAGCGCCAGGTAAGGGTGTCTTTGCAAACGCTGCGTCATCAGATAGACGCTGCGGTGCTGCGACGGATAGACGGCTTTGAACGGGTCGTGCTGTGTCCAGTGCCAATGCTCGATCGACGGAAACGGGTGCTCGCCGGGCCGGCTCGAATCGAGATCTCCGCTGACGGCCAGCATGGCGTCGCGGATGGCCTCGGCATCGAGCCGCCTGCGCCCGAAGCGCCACAATCCACGGTTGTCGGGATCAATGGCCGCGTTTCGACTGTCGCTCCGGCTCGACATGCGGTATGTCGCCGAACCAAGAATGAGGCGATGCAGCGTCTTGATCGACCAGCCACTGTCGACGAATCGCCGCGTCAGCCAATCCAGCAGTTGCGGGTGCGTCGGTTCGGCGCCCCGCAATCCGAAGTTCGAAGCGGTGGCGACGATCCCCTCGCCGAAGTGGTGCTGCCACACTCGGTTGACCATGACCCTCGCCGTCAGCGGGTGATCTGGCTGGGTCAGCCAGCGTGCCAGCTCGAGCCGTCCGCTGGCGTCGCCCGGAATGGCCGGTGCGGAGTCTCCCGCGAGGAACTTGGGCACGCCGCGGGGCACGACCGATCCTGGGTCGTGCGGGTTGCCCTGCTGGTGGACGGCAACGTTGGTGGGTTCTCCCTCGCCGACCGCGTACGCGCCGTCAACGCCCTGCGGCAGCCCTGAGCGATGGATCAACCGCAAATCGTGACGTGCCTTGGCGAGTCGCGCCTTCTGCTCGGGAGTCGATTGGTCCTGTTCGAGTTCGGCGACGGCTGCCTTCAGCAGTTCGACCTCCGCCTGATGCGCCTGCCGGCGCAAGGCAGCTTCGTCGGGAGGCAGCAGCTCACGAAAAGCCAGGCGGTTGAACTGCTTGGATTGAAACTCCTCAGAGCCGGCAAAAGGAAACTTCGTGCTGGCGAAGATTCCGTACAAGGCGTAGTAATCTTCGGTCGTCACCGGGTCGAACTTGTGGTCGTGACAGCGGGCGCACCGCAGCGCCAATCCCATGAAGGCGCGGCCGGTCGTGTCGATCGCATCTTCGAGACTCAGGTGCCACAGTTCGTAAGGAGCCGTGGCGTAGCGCCGCGACAGGGCCAGGAAACCGGTGGCCGTAACCAACTCTGCGAATTGCTCCCGAGGTGCGTCTTTCGCAAGCAAGTCGCCTGCCAACTGTTCGCGGACGAACCGATCGTAAGGCTTGTCCGTGTTGAACGCATCGATGATGTAGTCCCGATACAACCGCAGCTCGGGTATCGGATAGTCGGCGTTGTCGCCCGCCGTGTCGGTGTACCGCGCGACGTCCATCCAGTACCGGCCCCAGCGCTCGCCGTATTGCGGCGAAGCCAACAACCGTTCGACAACCCGCCCCAGCGCATTGGCATCGTCGTCGTTGAGAAACGCTCGAACGTCGGCGGGTGCCGGCGGCAGACCGATCAAGTCGAAGTACACGCGGCGCAGCAGCGTGCGGCGATCGGCCGGCGGCGACGGCTCCAATCCCAGTTCGCGGTGCCGCACGGCAATGAACCGATCCAGCGGACTGATTGACCAACCGCTCGGATCCGGCGGTGCAACGGCGTTCGCGACCGGCTGAAAGGCCCAATGCCCGGCTTCGGCAAACGGGTCTGCGGATTCAGGCCGGGCTGCCGGCCAAACAGCGCCGCGGTCAATCCAAGTGGCAAAGGCTTGGACGACAGCCGCAGCGACGGGATCGTCGGGCGGCATCTGCAAGTCGTCATCTCTACGACGCAAGGCCTGTACAATCAGGCTACCCGCGGCATCTCCCGGAACGATGGCGGGACCCCGGTCGCCACCGGTCAACAGTGCCGCGCGGCTGTCGACCCGCAGGCCGCCGCTGGTGTTGTCGCCGCCATGGCATTTGAAACAAGTGCCGACGAGGATCGGGCGGATCTGGGTTTCGAAATGCTCGCCGTCGGCTGCCTCATCGGCACGGGCCGCATCGACGCCGCACCACCCGACTGCGAGTAAACCGTACACAACCACCAGCAAACCCGGCGACCGCCAATGGCTCCTCGCACGCTGCGGCATGCTGAATCTCCGACGAATCGTTGCGACCTCTGACGAAGCTTGCAGTGCAGTTTACTGCACCGGCGCGGCGCTGCGAAAGTGAAGCCCGCCCTGCCGACGACTTCACTCGAAGCCCAAAGCGCTCAGCGGCACTCGGACGAATCGCGGCCGGTAGATCGAGGCGTCGTCGACCATGCTCTTGAAATCGTGCGAGTTGACCACGTAGCTGAGCAACAGCTCTCCGGGTCGAGAAAGATGCGCGTGTCCCTTCGCCGCATACGTGAAGTACGTGGCGTTTCGCTCGACGTCCGGGACCTTGTAAACCGAAACCGGATCTGACCAAGGTCCTTGGGGGCGCGGCGCCGTGCGGATGAGAATCTCTGTTCCGAACACCGGCTGGCTGTGCACCATCACAAATTGCGGGTGGCCGCTTCCCTTGTGCCGGTGGACCGAAAACTCACTCACGATCTCATCAGCAATCGTGACAGCTTTGGATGGATCCGACGTCCAGCGCCCGCCTCCGAGGTAGAACTGCCAACGCGCGAATTGCTCGATGTCGGCGGGACTCACACGTGCCAGGACGGCTCGCTTGCCGGTCTGGCGCGATTCGCGGACACCGTAGATATAAACGAATTGCGTTCCAGGCGACTCCGCATCCGAATCGACGAACGCCGCCATCCCCCAGCTTGTTTGCTCCCGGCGGGGATCGAGCCGCGACTGCTTGGCGCTGATCGCATAAGGAATCGACAATTGCCTGAACTTCCAGTTTTCGGCCCGGTCGCCGGGATTGTCGACGATGGCCATCGCGCTGCCGAGGTGCTCAAAGTTCCAGACGCTATTCTCGTCGTTGCGACGTCCGACGTGAAACAAAAACAGAACCAATCGTGCGGCTCCTTGGTGTTTCGGCAATAGCACGCCACCACCGGTTGTCCAGAACCAGGTCGGCGGACTGTGGCCGGAGGGTCCTGCCTCAGCTTGCCCTTTTGCGGACCGCGGCACGATCCAAGCCGTCGGATGGCCGTCGCGATCATTCGATCCCCAGTAGAACTCCAACTCATCAGCGGCAGGTGGTTCGTCCAGCCGGCCTGGATGACTACGATGAATGGCGATCGAGTTGTTCACCAGCCGAGAGCCCGGTACGTGTTTGCCGTCGGCCACCCGCCCGACCCAACTGTCGCCAAACATCCAGACGGTTCGGCCGTCGTTTAATTCGACTGAACCGATCACGTCGCCGCCGGTCCAACCTTGCGTCCGAGTGAACGCGGCGTCCCACTGCGGGTCGGCGCGTGTCGCGGTCAACTCGCGCCCTTCGGCACTGGCGGGTTCATCGGACGCAGCGTGCAGCGGAATTGCAACCGCCGCCCAAAGCGCGAGCGCCGCCAGTCGGCGCCGTTGGCCGATGTTGCAAGTCGATTGGCCCATGTCTCACACCGACAATCGTTCGTTGTTCGGGCCTGCGAGGTAGCGGCCGACCGCTAACCCCCGAAACGATGGCCCGTGGCCTGCATCGGCAATGCATAGACCACGTTTCTTGCCGTGATGTACAGCGTCTGCATGTCGGGTCCCGCGAAGGCGCAATTCGAGGGCGCCTTGGGAAGGTTCAACATTCCCAGCGTCTCTCCCTCGGCAGAGACGACTTGGATGGCCTTGATCGCCGGAACGGTGAGGTAGAGGTTGCCCTTAGTGTCGACGGTCAAGCCGTCACCGCCGGTCGGCTTGCCGTCTGGTCTGGGTTGGGTCTCGCACAGAATCTTCCCATCGCCGATCTTTCCCGGGGCTTCAACCGGGTAGGCCATCACCTTGGAGCTTTGATACGGGAGCACGTATAGCGTCGACTCGTCCGGGGAGAGAATGATGCCGTTGGGAAAGTTCAGGTCGTCTCCCAGCCGCGTCACGACGCCCTCGGCAGAGGCGTAATAGAAGGCGGCCGCGTCTTGCTTGCCCGCACCAAAACGCGGATCCGTGAAGTACACCCCGCGGTGGCTATCGACCACGAGATCATTCGGCCGGTTGAACGCCTTGCCGTTGTATTGCTCGACGAAGGGCGTCATCTCGCCGGTTTCAACGTCGACGGTAACGATCCGGCCCGGCCCACCCTGGCAGGCGAACAGCCGACCCTTCGCGTCAAACATCAGCCCGTTGGCACCCTGCGACTTCTCCAGCACGGTATGGACCTCGCTGCCGGGCTGGGCGCGGTGGATGCGGCCGCCAAACACGTCGGTGAAGTACAATCGGCCTTGTGCGTCGGCGGCTGGTCCTTCGGTGAAGCGGAATCCATCGTGGACGACTTCCAACGGTCCTGCGGGCCCAATGCCTTCGATGGGCTCAATGTCTTGGGCCGACGCTGCAGCCGTGGAAATGAAAGCCAGGCAGACAATCCAGAGCAACCGAACGTTGATCATCATCAGTCCTCTTCGAAGGATGTCTTCAGCAGTTGTGGAGGCGGGGCGAGTGCGGCGAGAACACCGCTTCGTCCGAGGATACTCGACCACGGGTGCCGAAACCATCCCGCCTGTCGCGTCAGGCGATGGTCGCGGTATAGTAGGGCGCAGATGAGGTCATTGAAGGTCACAGCTTGAGAAGGAGCATACGATGCGCATCTATTCCGCGTTGTTCATCAGCCTGGCTGCCGCGGCGACTTGGATCTCAGTTGGCGGCCCGGCACAGGCGGCCCCGCCGGAACTCATCGCGCGTGAAGTTCTGTTCGGCAATCCCGATAAGGCCGGCGTTCAGTTGAGTCCGGACGGAACCAAGGTCAGCTACCTGGCGCCACTCGACGGGGTGCTTAACGTCTGGGTTGGGCCATCAGACAATGTGCAGGCAGCCAAGCCGGTCACGCGTGACACCGGCCGGGGCATCCGCAACTACTTTTGGGCCTACACCAGCGGGCACGTGATCTTCCTGCAGGATAAAGGCGGGGACGAAAACTGGCGCGCCTACTCGGTCGATTTGGCCGACGGGACAACGCAAGACCTGACCCCGCTGGAAGGGGTGCGGGCCACGATTCAAGCGGTCAGCCACAAGTTTCCCAACCAGGTGCTCATTGGGCTCAACGACCGCGACGCCCGGTTGCACGACATTTACCGCGTCAACATCTCCACCGGCCAACGGGAACTCGTGCAACAAAACGACGGCTTCATCGGCTTTCTGACCGATGACGACTTCCAAGTGCGATTTGCGATGCGGATGACGCCCCAGGGGGGATCTCAGATACTGCTTCCCGACGGCGACGAGTGGCAGGAGTTTGCCAGCATTGAAATGGAAGACATGCTGACCACCTCTCCTATCGGTTTCGACAAGAGCGGTGACGTACTGTTCTTGACTGACAGCCGCGGACGCGACACGGCGGCGCTGAATACTCTCGACCTCAAGACGGGCGAACTGAAAACCTTAGCCGAAGATGCCCGATCCGACATTGCCGGCACGCTCCGCCACCCGACGGAAAAGCACATTCAAGCGGCCCAGTTCAACTACGAACGCAAGCAGTGGCAGATTCTGGATGAGTCGATTGCCGGCGACATCGAATATCTGCGGGGTGTGGCCGACGGTGAGGTGGGCATCGCCAGTCGAACCCTCGACGACGAACACTGGATCGTGGCGTATGTCGACGACAACGGCCCGGTGCGCTACTACAAGTACGACCGTCCCGCCAAGCAGGCCCATTTCCTGTTTACGCACCGTCAGGATCTGGAAGGGCTTCCACTGGCCGAGATGCACCCGGTCGTGATCAAGTCGCGCGACGACTTGAATCTGGTCTCGTACTTCACGCTGCCGGTGGGAACCGATGACGACGGCGACCTGCGTCCCGATCAACCCTTGCCGATGGTGCTGTTTGTGCATGGGGGACCCTGGGGACGCGATCAGTGGGGCTACAATTCTTATCACCAATGGATGGCCAACCGCGGCTACGCGGTCTTGAGCGTGAACTTTCGCGCCTCGACCGGATTCGGCAAGAACTTCATCAACGCCGGCAACCGTGAATGGGCCGGCCGGGCGCACGACGATTTACTCGACGCCGTCGACTGGGCCGTTGAAGAGAAAATCGCCGACCCCGACCGCGTGTGCATCATGGGAGGCAGCTACGGCGGGTATGCGACATTGGTGGGGCTGACGTTTACTCCCGACAAGTTTGCCTGTGGCGTGGACATTGTCGGCCCGTCGAACCTGGTCACTCTGTTGAATTCAATCCCGGCATATTGGGAACCGCAGATCGACATGTTTGCCACGCGCGTGGGCGATCACCGCACGGAAGAGGGCCGCAAGTTCCTGCGGGAGCGCTCCCCGTTGACCTACGTCAGCCGCATCCACAAGCCGCTGTTGATCGGCCAGGGTGCCAATGACCCGCGCGTCAAGCAGGCCGAGTCGGACCAGATTGTCGAAGCCATGCAACGCAACAGCATCCCCGTGACCTATGTGTTGTTCCCGGACGAAGGACACGGTTTCGCGCGACCGGCAAACCGGCTGAGTTTCAACGCTATCGCCGAGGCGTTTTTGTCGGAGCATCTGGGAGGCCGATTCGAACCCATCGGCGATGACTTTACGGGTTCGAGCGTCAGCGTGCCCAACGGCGCGCGTTACGTTCCCGGATTGTCGACCGCGCTGGATGAGAACTAGTGGAGCGTCAAGACTAAAACTTGGGGTTGAGGATATCTCGATGTAGCACGAATCCTGCAGGGTTTCGTGCGGAATCTGTCAATGAGCAACCCAAGAACGAAGCCCTGACAGGGCACTAGGAGATGCTCACATGTCACGCTCCGCTGCGCGCGCATGCATCGCGATGTGGACGATCGCCTCGACCGCCGCTGCCGCCGATTCGGGACCAGAAGTTGTCGTTTACACCGCTCTGCGGCCATCGCATTGGGATCTGTACCTGTTCGACAAGGCTGAACAGCCGCCCAGACAACTGACCGACGAAGAAGCGATCGACTACAACGCCGCGGTCTCGCCCGACGGCCGCTGGCTGGTCTTCTGTTCCGAGCGGGGCGGGAACCCGGATCTGCACATCATCGACCTGAACGATCCTGGCGCGCCAAAGCTGCTGCTCGACAGCGATGCCATGGAAGACGCGCCGGCGTTCTCGCCCGACGGAAAGCATCTCGCGTTCGTCAGCACTCGCGACGACAACGCCGACATCTACGTCGTACCGTTTTCTCCGGACGGGCTGCAGGCTGCGGAGATGGTTAACCTGACCCAGCATGCCGCCGGTGACTTCAACCCGGCGTTCTCTCCCGACGGCAAGCAGATCGCCTTCTCGAGTGACCGCGATCGGTATAAAGCCAGCGAAATCTACGTGATGCACAGTGACGGATCAGCACCCAAGCGATTGACCAGCAGTGCGAATTGGGATGGTTCACCGGCTTGGTCGGCCGACGGCGAGTTCATTTACTCGTACTCGGCTGCTCCAGGGCGGTCGCAGATCTATCGCATGAGCCCTGACGGTTCCGGTCGGCAACAAATCTCACGCGACGGTGAAGAGGCGCTTTCACCAACGATCACTCCGACAGGGCGGATCGCATACGCCGCCAAGGTAGACGACGAATGGCAGGTCGTCTCCGTAAACGCAGACGGTACGGACCATCGCATCGAGAGCGACGGCCAGCAGGAATATTGGGCCCCGGCGTTTGATCCGCGGGGAAGGTTGGTTTGTCACGGAACACGCAGCCTTGACGATTCCGATCGATTCCCCGACGGCCTCAGGGGACCATTCGTCGTCGCCGCGCCACAGCCTGTCGAGCTGCCGGATCGTTCACTCACAGTGCACTCAATTCGAGGCTCTTTCCCCAGCGTCAACGCGGTCACCGGCCAAATCGCATCGGACCAGGGCTTCGAACGCGTTGCCAGCAGCCGCCTCGACGGCAGCGACATGCAGGTGTTGTTTCAACCCGACAAAGGTTCCGCGTGGCGTTCGACATGGACCAAAGATGGCCGCTGGCTGGCCTGCGGCGTGGGACCAACGTTTGCGCGCCCGGGTGCACACTCCGACATCTGGAAGTTCCAGAGCGACGGCAGCGAGGCGATGAACCTGACGAACACACCCGACGCCAACGACGCGTTTCCCCACTTCTCGCCCGACGGCACTCGGATCGCGTTTCGCAGCGGACGCGACGGCAACCATGAGATCTACGTGATGAACAGCGACGGCTCGCAGCCAACGCGGCTTACCAATCACGAAGCAGTCGACACCATGCCCGCCTTTTCCCCGGACGGAAACCGCATTGCATTCACGTCCCGCCGAGACGGCGACTATGAAATCTACATCCTTGCTCTAGAGTCGAACGGTGCACCCGGCGAACTTGTCCGCGTGACAAACAGCCCTCGCCGCGACACGCATCCCAAGTTCTCGCCCGACGGCAACTGGCTCGTTTTCGCCTCCGAGCGAGGCGGCATGAACGACGAATCGCCGCTGATTCCCGTTTTCAACCCGCAGCCGTACGGTGACATCTTTGCGAAGCGACTCGCGGACCGTACAGTGGTGCGGCTCACCCACAACAAGTGGGAGGACGGCACGCCGACATGGGGCGCGCTGCCGCCAGACTAGCGCAGCACTCGCAGCTACGCCGACGGCGCGAATTTCCCCGTATAGTGTATTCCCCTAGCTGGATAATCGAGGGACCCCGAACGACGACTCCAAGGGAACAAGCAGATCCTGCCCAATGAGCAGACTCGAAGATGAGCCTGAATTGAGCGGCTGGTTTGACCGCATCTGCCGGGTCGTGTTCTACGCGGCGCTTTTGGCACTTGCTGGTTTCGTCGTAGCCCTCGTTTCGAACCTGACGTACTTGTGGCCGTACGGCGGGAACGACGAGCCGATGCATCTGTCGATGGCCCACTACATCGCCGAGCATCTCGCCTGGCCGCCGTGGGATTCGGCGGAAACCGAACGATTCATGGGAATCAGCTATGCTACCAGCCCGTCGCTCAACTATTGGTTCGAAGGCTTGTTGCTGAAATCCACCGGTTACGACCGCCTGTCGCAGCTATTGTTGTTCTGCGTCTGCCTGTCGGTATTCGTTTGCGCCGCCCGCAAGAACCCGTTGGCCGGTCTATTGGCGCTGGCGTTGATCGTCCCGCAGGCAGTGTTCGTGTTCTCCTATCTGAATTCAGACGCGTGGACGGCCACGGTCGCGTTGCTGCTGGGCGTCGCCGTCGATGCTTTCGTTGCCAACCCGACGAAGACCAAGAACATCGTCGCGCTGTTTGCAGCAGCGGCCGCCTGCCTGACCTGTCGCTATCACCTGTGGGCCATCGGATTCGTGGCCTTCGCCGTCCCGCTCCTGTCGCGGTTGCGTCTCCTGATGAAGGAGAATCCGCGTGCGTTGATCGCGGCCACGGCAATCGGTTTAGCGATCGCCAGTTGGTGGCCCGTCACGAGTTTTCTCGCCAACGACGGCGACCCGATCGGCTTTTCGGCAGCCAGAAGCGAACGACTGCTCTTTGCGCAACCGCACGATCCCAGCTTCATGATGGTGGCTCCTCGCTTCGACCCGGCCGACTTTGCCGAGCGGCTGGGCAAATCGCTCTACGGTTGGTGGGGTTGGAGCACGATTGCGCTCCCTTACATCTACTACAAAGCGGCGCTGTTGATTGGCCTGCCGCTGGCGGGTTTTGCAATCCTCAGGCACAGCCATCGTGCGGGACTCATTGTCCTGCTGCTGCTGGTCAATCTGGGGCTGATGTTGTGGCGGGCCTCTACATACCACTACGTGTTGTGGCAAGGACGCTACCTGTTTCCCGCATTGTTTATCTCCATCGGAATTCTCGTGCACCGTGAATCTGTCAGCAGCCAGCTACGAGCGAACGCGAGAATGGCGTGGTTTGCAGCGGCCTGGTGCACCGTCGTCATCGGGCTCAACCTGTCAGCAACCGCCGAGCTGTATGCCAGGAGCGGACGTGCTGAAACGCGTGCCGCGACAAACCCGCCTCATCTGCGCGCACAGATGATGCTGCACAGCGGCAAACGGGTGGCGGCCAGGGAACTCTTCCTGCAAGCCGTGCGTGAAGACCCTGAAGACCACATGTCGCACAATGCACTCGGATACATGGCGATCCAGGATGGTGATTTGGCAGCGGCCCGCTTGCATCTCGAGCAAGCCAAGAGCCTCGATCCCGACGATTCACATGTTCGGCTCAACCTGGGCGCGCTGCGTCTTGCTGAGGACGACATTGAAGGCGCAGTCGAAGAACTGCGCGAAGCCGTCGGGCGCTATCCCGACTCGGCCGTCTTGCACTACTTCCTTTCGACGGCATACGAACGGCAGCAAGACTATGGCAGTGCCCTGCGACACTGCCAGCGAGCCATTCGCCTCAACCCGCACGACCCGGCCGCACAGGAACAGCTCAAATCGCTGCTGGAAAGGACGGTGGACGCCGCCAAAGCCAACCAGTGATCCCATTCGGGATAGTTGTGGCGGCTAGCAGACCATGTTCGGCCTTTGTACGTCGTATCGGTGCGCCGGAACCCGCTCCGCTTATGTTGGGCGCGCAGTCGTCGCTATTCTGCCGGGGCCTTGGCCGGAATGATCTGATCGCTTCGACAATCTTTGAAGCGAAAGCAACCGTCGACCGGCAACACGGCGCCGCTGATGTAGTCGGCTGCCTGCGATGACAGAAAGGCGGCAGCCATGCCGATGTCCTCAGGCGTGCCCAGCCGACCCCACGGAAGTCGTCGCCCTTCTTCGGCAATGACTTCTTCCGAAAACGCGACATGCTCGCCGGGCGTGTCGATCCAGCCAGGTTCGATCGCATTGACATTAATGCGATGCGGTGCCAGTTCCACTGAGATGGTCCGCATCATGTGGTTCAAGCCCGCCTTGGCTGCCCCGTAGGCGACCGACAGAGCAATCGGCATCTCAGCCTGCACGCTGGAGATGAACACGATCTTTCCGCCGCCACCTTGTGAAACCATCTGCCGGCCGACGAGTTGGCTCATGTGAAACCCGCTCGTCAACGTGCCGGCAATCGTCCGCTCGAATTCTTCAGCCGGATACTCGAGAAACGGGGCACGACGGCTGTAGGCTGGATTGCTGATCAGAATGTCGATGCGTCCGCAGGTCTCGATCGCAGCCGAAACGAGTTGCTCGCAACCTCCGCGGGTGAACACATCCACGTCAAGAGGATGACAGGCCCGGCCGAGTGAGCGAATCTCGTCGGCGGTTTGCGACAAATCGGCGCTTCCCGGCCGATCGTTGATCACCAGATCGGCGCCTGCGTTTGCCAGCTCGACGGCGCAACCTTTTCCGATGCCGCGACCGGCGCCGGTCACCAGTGCTACTTTTCCCGTCAGATTCATGTCGACTCGCCCTGCCGTTGATCGTCTTGCCCGTCCATCGGATGCTGACCAGCTTTCTTTGTCCCACCCAGGAGCAGCGAAGCCAGCATTCCGGCAACGATATTCGCGGTCACCGCGGCCGGCGCAATCCATTGAAAGCTGATTGGGTCGGGGGCCATTCCGGTAACTTCGTCAATCTCGACATTGAAGAGTTGCGGATCGACTCCAAACTGATTCGCCAGCAGAGTTACTAGCGGCCCCGAAAACGCGATCACCGCTGCAGTCGCCGTTCCAAAGAAAGCCCCCACCCACACACCAATCGGCCGGGCGAACGGCACGAACAGCGCGAAGAAGAACAGGCAGAAGATCGGCGTGGTCAATAGGTTCGACGTCTTGTTCGTGACGGCGGTGATGTTGCCGGGAACGCGATCCATCAGCGAACTGCCAATGACCACGACCGCCCCGATGCCAAACGCCAACAGTCTCGCGGCGATCACGTGCTGCCGGTCGTTTTTCGGCGAGCGTCCGAAGCGATCCAACAAGTCACGCATGACGACGGCTGTTATGGAGTTGACGCCCGAGTCGACGCTCGACATCGCGGCGGCAAACATGGCCGCCACGACAAGCCCCGAGATTCCCGGCGGCAGGTGAAAGGCGATGAACCGAGGAAAGATCTCGTCGGCGTTCGCAGCGAGCGTCTTGCCGGCGGGGAGCAGATCCGGATGTGCGCGGAAGTAACCCAGCAAGGCGAATCCGACGATGCCCAGCGTGACTCCCACGATCACTGAAACTGTCAGTTGGGTCGCCAGCGCTTGGCGTGCTGCCTTTATGTCCTCGACAGCCATGAACCGCTGCACGGAAACTTGATCGCCGCCGGATGTGGAAACGTACCACACCAGAAACGTCAAGACCGAGCCGACCACAGTCACGCGCGTTGCCGGGTCAAAGCTGTAGATCGGTTGCGTGTCCCAGTGCTGCTCCCACTCGGTTGGAAACCAGCCGAACCCGCCTAAATCAACCGTAACAACGGCCAGCACCAGCAACGCGCCGCCGTAGAGCAAGACCGTTTGGATGAAGTCCGTCACGACGACGGCCTGCAGGCCACCCAGCGATGTGTAGATCACCGCAACGAACCCGGTCGCCAGCGCGATGTATGGAATCCATTCTTGCTGCTCTTCCTCGGGAATGCCCAGCATGATGGTGAGCGCCTTGGCCGTCAGGTAGACCAACAGCGACATCCACACCAGCCGCAGCAGGATAAACATTCCCGCCCCCAACAGGCGGATGCTCAGGCCCAATCGAGTCTCAAGTAATTCGTAGGCGCTGGTGACGCGCTGCTTCATGTACACCGGCAACAACCAGAAGCCCACGATCAAGAACACCAACGGATAGGCCAGCATGGTCGTCATGTTGACCGGGCCCTTGCCCAGTGACTCGCCAGGCATCGACAGATACGAAATCGTGCTGAGCAACGTGGCGAATAGCGACACGCCGATCAGGATCGGGTTCATCTTTCGGCCACCGACGAAGTATTCCTCGGTGGTCCGCTGTCGCCGGCTGTAATACCAACCCAGCCCCAGCGTGGATGCTGCATAAACGCCGATAATCAGCCAGTCGATGGTCGCAAGACCCGACGGTGCCGGGCCGGTCGTGGCGTTTTCTGCCGGCTCGGCCGCCTGCAGCGGGGTGTGGACAAACAGAACAAACAGGGCAGCTATTAGCCGGGCTAGACTCATCGTCGCGACGTTCCGCTGGTATGCTCGAAATCTTGCAGCAATCCGTAGGAGACGAGCATGACACAAATTCGCATCGGAGTCACGGGCTCCGGGTTCATGGGCCGCACTCACGTCGATGCCGCGGCTCGACTCGACGACACACAAATCGTCGCGGTCACCGGCGGCAGCCGGGCCGAACGGCTCGCCGCCGACTACCACATCGACATCGAACCGACCGTCGAGTCGTTAGCCGGTCGCGACGACATTGACGCGGTGGTCATCGCCACACCGCACTATCTGCATCTCGAAGAAGCCCTGGCAGCCGCACAGGCAGGCAAACACGCGCTGGTCGAGAAGCCGCTGGCCACGTCGGTCGCCGACTGCGACCGCATGATCAAAGCGTTTGCCAGCCGGGGTCTCGTATTGTCGGTCGGGTACCATCAGCGGTTTCGCGACTCGAATCTGCAGACGCGAGAACTGATCCAGTCCGGCGCGTTTGGACCGGTTCGCTGCATCCAGATGTCCGCCTTGTTCGACATCGAAGTCATGCGGAAGGAGTCGAGCTTCGGCGGAACCTGGAATTGGTGGACCGATCCGCGGAGCATCGCGCATCTGATCAACAGCGGGCCGCACAATATCGACCTCTGCCGCTGGTGGCTCGACAGTGAAGTTGCCAGCATCGCCGCACACAGTGGCACGTATCGGGAAGAAAACCCGAATGAAAATACAACAATGGCCCTGCTCTCTTTCGAAGACGGCACGATGGCCACGTTCTGGTCGTCGAGCGTCGTGCCTTCACCCGGGTTCACCGGCGAAGCCTTTCGATTTCGCTTAATGGGAGACGCGGGCATCATCGATCTCGATCCGTACGGCAAGCTGCTGATCAGCCGTGGTGGCGTGTTGGAGACGGCCTACGAGCAACCACCCGTCGGCCACGACGACGCAAATGCAGCCTTCGGCATGAACCGCATGCAAGCCTACTGCGACCAGATGCAGGCTTTCGCCGATTCAATTCGAGGCAACGCCGGCGGCGAAGGGACCGGACTCGACGGCCGCGCGGGTGTCGCCGCCGTGCTCGGCATGCTCGAGTCTGCGCAGACCCATCGGATCATCACACTGTGAACGGCACTAATATTTCAGCCGAGCGGCTACGCGAGTTTGCAGCCCACATCTTCCAAGCGGCCGGCGTCGAGTCTGACGACGCCCGACGCGCAGCCGACGTGCTGATTTGGACCAGCCTGCGCGGAGTCGACACGCACGGCATCCGTAATCTGAAGCGGTATTACATCCAAGGCATTGACGATGGCACAATCGATCCGGTCGCGCAGTTGCAAGTCGAGCGAGAATCGGGCGGCACGGCCACGTTGAATTCCAACGCGGGGCTCGGTCTGTGCCACGCCGTGCAGGCCATGCGGCGGGCGATCGACAAGGCCGACTCGGGTGGCGTGGGAGTCGTCACGGTTCGCAACGCGAATCACTTCGGAGCCGCCGGCTATTACGCGCACATGGCTGTGGAATCTGGGATGATCGGGTTTGCGGCCACCGGCTACTTCTTTCCGCATGGGCAGCGAACGGCCGTCGTCCCGTTCGGCGGCCTGCTGCCGATGCTCTCAACCAACCCGCTGGCGATGGCCTGTCCGTGCAGCGAGATGCCGCCGTTCGTGCTCGACATGTCGACTTCCATCTCAGCGTTCAACCGCATCGAGCTCTGGAACGAACTCGGCCGGACAATCCCCACCGGTTGGGCGCTTGACGAAGAACATCAGCCGACCACCGACCCTTCAAATGTCCACAAACTGGTTTCACTCGGAGGATTGGACCGAATGGGCGGCCACAAGGGATTTGGGTTGGCGCTGGCCGTTCAGATCCTGACTGGTCTCTTGTCGGGCGCTTGGCGCGAAGACCCGAAACCGGACCGCATCTTGGGCGATCGCGCCGAAGCCAAGGACGGTTTCGGGCAAGAGGGCATCGGCCACATCTTCGCTGCCGTCCGCATCGACCAATTCGGCCCGCCCGACCAATTTCGGCGGGGTGTCGACGCGATGATCAAGACCTTGAATGAATCGCCGCCAAGAAACGGAGTCGATCGAGTCTACGTGCCGGGCCAATTGGAGCACGAAGCGGAACGGAAGCGATCGCGAGCCGGCATCCCGATCCATGAGTCAACGCTGACCGATCTGCGAGAATTGTCCGCGAGATTCGGCGTTGCCCTAGACGTTCCGTAGACGGAGCAGCGGCATTGGCAGCTAAGGTCGCGCCGATGCCACGAGCCGCGCTGCGTTGTCGTGAAAGAGCGCATCGATCTCGGGGCCGCCCAACTGCAGCCGTCTGGCGGCGCGCTTCATGGCTCGCAGCTGTTCGTAGCGCGTGAACGTCATCCGCGAGTCGCAATGCGAGAGGTTCAGGTTGTGGTTGTCCTCTGACAGATAGGCCCACCCGTATCCGAACGCGATGTACTTGCCGCGGAGCACGCCGACCGGCACGTCGTCGCTGCCATACATCACGCGTTCGACTCCCACACTCTGCAGCAGCGCCTCGATTGCGTCGGATTCGCAGACTGACGAGGTGTCGAACCAGGTCTGCGGCATGTTACGCAGCCGGTTGCCCGCCCGTTCAATCATCCACGACGAATAGCTGCGGGCGCAATGGGCCAGTATCCACTTGACGTTGGGATATTCGGCGGTGAGACGTTCCAGATCGCAGAGATTCACCGAATCCGCGATGCCGTCGGTACGCGACAGGTGCATCATCACCAGCAGCCCGTGCCGGTCGGCGACGTCGATTTGGTGTTCCGGGAGAAAGTCCGTAATGCGGCAGTGAACCGCATCGCCGGTCGAAGAGTAGACGCGGTACGGCTTCAGACCCAGAAAGCCGTGGCGCTGGATCTGTTGTTCCACGTCCGCATCGGTCATTTCGGGATGAACGAGCATCAACGCGCCAGACTGCGGATGTTCCTGTAGTTCGCCGGCAATGAACTCGTTGGAGCGGTCAAAATCACAACCGCCGGCAAACGGGAACGGGAACGACAGCCGTGCGACACGCCGGCCCGGCATCAACTCGCGGTCGCATTTTTCAAGCATCTGCCAACCGACGTCGCGAAACCGCTCTCCCACGAACTTGGCGTACGGACCTTGTTCCTTATCCGCTGCCGTGTGGAAGTCCCAGCGATAAATGTGCGTGTGGGCGTCGAACACGCGTTCGGGGACGAAGTCCTCGAGCTCTTCTTCCCAAATCCGGCGGTCGAGGTCGTTCAGTTCAATAGGAGCGAGGGACATAGCAGGCGTCCGGATGATCGATCAATAATCATGTTTCATCGCTGAATTACGCGAAGGCTTTGGTTCGATGGCCACTTGTCCAATCTGCCTGTTCCGATGCAACCAGCATCCGGTTGTCATCCACGTAATCTACCAACCGCGCTGAGGATGCGGGCCTCAAACACCACCCTGTCGTAACCGCCACCGTCCGCGATAGATTGGACAGCCCGCCTTTCGCTTCTTGCGCTCGAAGCTGGTTTGATAGTCGAGGTCGTGCTCGGGGGAATGTTCCTCGGGAACCGGCAGTGTTTCGAACCTCGGATCGTGGTCCATCAACGCGCCGATCACTTCAAAGTAATCGGCCACGTCGGTCCAGGAATGAACGAGTCCGCCGGGCTGCAGCACGCGCGTCATTTGGTCGACCAGTTGGTCGGTAAACACACGCCGCTTCTTGTGCTTTTTCTTCCACCAAGGATCGGGAAAGTAGACGTGAACGGCGGCGACTGACCCGGCAGGGATCAGCTGCCCGAAGGCGATCGAGACGTCGCCTCCCAGAATGCGCGCATTCGGCGTCTGGCGTTTTTGCAACCGGTGCGCGGCCCGGCGGGCTTCATGATAGTCGATCTCGATGCCCAGGTAGTTCGTTTGCGGATGGGTCTCAGACGCGTTGAACAGAAACAGACCCCGGCCGCAGCCGACGTCGACCTCCACCGGGTGATCGTTGCCAAAGTATCGACGAAAGTCGATTGGCCCATCGAAATCGTCGAATGTGAGAAACCAGGGGCTGAGATCGACGCGCGGTGGCTGTTGCATGACAACAAGTGTAGGAGCAATCGGTGCGCAGGTGTAACTGTGAGCGCGGAGTACGAGCGTGCCCGTATGTGATCGTCAGTCGATCTTCTGATCGCGCGTGATCGGAACGCCGATCATTTCGCCGCTGACGACCATGCGGTCTTCGACAAACCCTTGAAAGACGAATTCAGCCCGGCGATTGGGCCGAAACCTCTTGCTGCGGACCGCCAGAACCAAGCGGCAATTGGGAAAGACGGGGCCGCGAAATCGCACGTTGTCCATGCCGCCGAATCCCAGAAATCCGCCGTCAAACAGTTTGTACTTTAGCGCGTAGAAGCTGGCGAGTTGGGCAATGCACTCGCACAGAATGACGCCCGGCATCAGCGGGAATCCGGGCATGTGTCCGGCAATCCAGAACTCCTTGTCGGTGACATCTTTGAACCCGACGATGCCGTGGTTCTCGCGGTCGACGTAAACGACGCCGGTCAACTGCTCCATCTCGTGGCGCTGCGGATTGACGCGGCGAATGTCATCGATGCCGAAGATCGGTTCGTCGAAGTTGAATTGGCTGATATCGAAAATACGCGGCGGGGGCATCGCCAATCTCCCAGCAAACAGTCGTAACGAGGCCCGACCACATTGCTGTGCCGCGCCGCCGCTTTGGTCCGTCTTATAGATGGGTCCAAAGCAAAAACACCAGCTCGGCAGCTACACAATGCCAAGCACGTCTCGTATCTGGTCCAGGTCGGTGAGCAAACGGTCCGGCTTGATGTCCGGGTTCTTCAAGTCCACCGGTTCGGCTTTCAGCATCAAGCGATCGCCGGTGTACAGCGCCGTTCGCATGCCAAACTCTTTGGCTATCGCCAGATCATCCTTGAGTCGCGTACCGACATGTAGAATTGCGCCCGGCGGAATGCCTTTTCCTGCAAAACGTTTGAGGCTGGTTTCGTACAGCGTCTTCGAAGGCTTGCGAACGCCTTCCTCACAGGAGAGCGTCATGCACTCCGAGTCGAAGAGGTCCCACAGGGGCGGTAGTGTACCCTGCGCGCCCAGTGCCTGCAACATCTGGGCCAACGTGAACCATTGGCCGTCAGCCAGCACGCCTTGAGCAATCCCGGCTTGCGAGACGCTTTGCACCGCCTGCAGGGCATGGGGCGAGGCTTCAACTCCCTGCAGGTTGGCGTGGAAGAACAGCGCGATCTTCTCAGCCAGATCGTCGAGGTCGCCGTAGAGCAGCTGGTCGTAATCGTATTCTTTCTGTAGCAGGCCGGATATCACCCGCAGCCAGACTTCGGCGGAATCGACCTCAGGCACGTCTCCTTTGCGCTCGGTCCCGACCATCCGCCGTTCTTCCAAGAACCGCCGGTACTTGGGCAGCATGGTCTCCCACGGGGCGCCCGGCTTGCGGGTCATGCTGTTCCACATGTTGAATTCGTCGATCGTTTTTTCCAGCGCGATCTGGATCTGGATACCTTCGGTCGAATCGAACTCCAACACTCCGCCGGAGATCCGCAGCAGCGTGCCGTAGATGCTCCACGTCACAGCGCGGATGCCCGGCAGCGGCTTGATGAAGGGCTTGGCCTTCACCGGCTCGATCTTGGGGGGTTTCGGCCAGATCAGGTCACGATTGGCCAGCCACGCGGCATATTCTAAGAGACTCTTCGGCATGAGCGTGGCAGTAGAAGTGAACGACATGCATCAGACAAACGAATTGCAAGACAGCTTCGGTCCGGACCGACGATTCTAGCCGATGGGCGCCGAACCGTCGCGTGAACATTCACGCCGTGGGAATCACGGGGGCTCAGCCGGGAATACAGCTACAGGCGCTGCAGCGCTTCTTTAGCCTGCTCGGCACCGACAACCGGCGCGTGGCAGGTCCCCCGGTTGCAGATATACGTCGAGACGGTGTCGTCGGCAGTTTTTCCACGAAGCAGCGGCTGCAATGGTCGAGAAATCTCCTCGTCGCTGAGGCCGCTCGATCGATGCACGACGATCTTGTTCGGGAGAAAATCGGAATGGACCGCATCGAACGTCTGTTGCGTCTCGGGAGATTCACCGTTGCCGACGACGACTATCTCATGCGTCGGGCCCAGCAGAAATTCGAGCGCAATGAGCGCCTGACCGGCAGAGGTGGGGGCACGCACCAATTGCCCCGACATCATTTCCAAGATCTGCCTTGCCCGCTCTTCGAGATCGAGGCGGCCGCAGATTCGCCCGAGCCGCAACAGTGCCGTTGCGGCCAGGCTGTTGCCAGATGGCGTGGCGCTGTCCTGCAGGTCCTTTTGTCGCACGATCAGTTGCTCGTGGTCCCGCGACGTATAGAAGCAGCCGCCTTCATCGCCGTCCCAGAACTGTTCGAGCATGGTCTCGGCGGTCTCGATCGCAGCTTCCAGATAGCGCGGCTCGAACGTCGCCTGGTAGACGTCGATCAAACCCTCGACCAGTGCTGCGTAGTCGTCGAGGTAGGCGTCGAACCGCGCGCGACCGTCTTTGTAAGCGTGCAGCAGCCGTCCCGATTCCGAACGCATCTGCTGCAGGACGAAGTCAGCCGCGTCAGCGGCCGCCTGGGCGTATCGGGATTCACGAAACACCTGAGCCGCCTGGGCCATAGCCGACATCATCAGCCCGTTCCATGCAACCAACACCTTGTCGTCGCGGCTGGGCCAGACTCGTTTCTCTCTGACTGCAAGTAGTTTCGCTTTGCAACGCGAAAGAACTTGCGTCAGCTCCTGCTCGGAAACGCCGAGCACTTGGGCGGCTTGTGCGTGCGTCTTGACACGATTGAGGATGTTCGAGCCTTCCCAATTGCCCCCTGCCGAGACGTCGTAGCAGTCGTTGAAAACCTGAGCATCGTCGGCGCCCAGATGTTCGACGATCTCATCTTCGTACCAGACAAAGAACCGGCCCTCGACACCTTCGCTGTCGGCATCTTGCGTGCTGTAGAAGCCGCCTTCCGGCTGGGTCATCTCTCGGAGTACGTAGTCCAATGTCTCGCAGGCCACGCGGCGGTAATCTTCGTTGCCGGTCGCCTGAAACGCTTCGACATACGCCTGAGTCAGCAGCGCGTTGTCGTAAAGCATCTTTTCGAAGTGGGGCACCAGCCATTTTTCGTCTGTCGAATAACGGTGAAATCCGCCCCCCAAATGGTCGTAGATCCCGCCGCCGGCCATCTTGTCGAGCGTCAATCGGACCACGTCGAGAGCGTCCTGCGAGTCGAACCGCTTCCAGGCCCGCAACAGCAATCGAACGTCCATCGGGTGCGGAAACTTCGGAGCCTGCCCGAAGCCGCCATGTCTGCGATCGGCGGAATTCAAAAGCGAACGCAGCGCCGCTTGCAACAGCGAATCAGAGAGCTGCGACGAAGAGCCTGCGGGACGTCCCATCCGCGAAACGGCGTCGGTCAGTTCGTCGGCCCCGCGGAGCACGGCTTCACGGCGGTCGATCCAGGCTTCCCGAACCTTCGCAATGACGTCAGCAAACCCGGGCATTCCCATGCGAGCCTGCGGCGGCCAATACGTCCCGCCGAAAAAGGGCTTCTGATCGGGGGTTAGAAACACAGACATCGGCCAGCCGCCCCGTCCCGTGAGCGCCAGGACCGCATTCATGTAGATCTGATCGAGATCGGGGCGTTCTTCTCTGTCGACTTTGATGTTGATGAAGTACTCGTTCATGGCGGCAGCGATGGCTTCGTTTTCGAAGCTCTCATGCTCCATGACATGACACCAGTGACACGCGCTGTAACCGATCGACAGGAACAACGGCCGATCTAACTCGCGAGCCTGCTGGAGTGCTTCTTCGCCCCAGGGATACCAATCGACCGGATTGCGCGCGTGTTGCTGCAGGTAGGGACTGGTTTCGTCGATCAGCCGATTGGGATTGCCGCGCGGCGACTCTGACATCAATCCACTTTGTGATTGGGGAGGCAAGGCGGCTGCCGCAAGGAATGTGAGTACTCGCCGCAGCCGAAGAGACAATCGAGAGCATCGTAGGAGCCGCCTGTGCGCGAAACAAGCCTCAAGCAACGCGCATGCAGCCAGAGCGCACACCGCGAATTCGACTGCGGCTCACCGTTCGGGCCATAGCCTCAACCTCTTTGCGCTCGGGCACTTGCGACTCGACTTTTTCCGCAATCCGACCTCTGCTACCATCTGCGACCCTTCTCTCGACGGCAGGTGAGCAAACCGCCCTGCCCACATCACGTTGTATTGAACAATTGGCGGCCCTGTTCTCCGGGCGTCGAACTTTGATCGTGCCGAAATGATTGTCCGATTGGCGAACGCAATTCGATCGCGGCGGTCCCAGGTCGCGCGCAGATTGTTCGCATTGCGGGCACACCGACTACCGGGCGTTCTGATGTTGGTCTGCATTGCGGGATCGCTGCCAGGATGCACTTGGGCTCGCGCAATGAGTTCCAAATCCGATGCACAAGCCCAAGAACTCGTCGATCGGGCGCAGGTGGCGCAACAGCAGGGCGACGCCGAGTTAGCCGAGTCTCTGCTGAAGGAAGCCGTGCGAGTCAGCCCCGGCAGCGCCGAGAATTACCGCGGCCTGGCGCAGCTGCACATGGAGAGGCGCGACATCGACGGCGCGGTCGAGCACCTGCGACGTTCTCTGCAGGCAGATCCCAACGATCCGCTCACACACTTCCACTTGGCACAGGTCTTGTTTCACCGTGGCGAATACGACGAGGCCGATTCGTCCCTGTCGAAGGTGTTGCAACTCGATCCTTCACACGGCGCAGCACTGATGCTCAAGGGAGCGCTTGCCGAACGCCAAGGCCGCGGGCAGGTGGCGCTGGCCGCCTATCACCAGGTATTGGCTGCCGAGCCCGACAATGTCGAAGCCCGGCTGCGCGTGGCGGGGATTCATCTGCGCTCTGAGAAGCCGGAAAACGCCGCCCACGTTCTGCGATCCATCTGCCAATGCCCCTACGCCACGCAACAAGAGAAGTGCGACGCCCAATGGCGGCTGGGTAAGGCCTATGGACGACAGGAGCGTTGGTCCAAGGCAGCCGAGTCGATATCGGCGGCCCTGAAAACGAAGCCGCAGCCGACTGCCGACGATTGGTACGAGCTGGCCGATGCCTGGTACCGCGCGGGTGATCCGCATCAGGCCCACACCGCAATCCGGCATGCCCTGGAGTTAGAGCCCCAGCACGCCAATTCGATCGCATTGGCGCAACATCTGACCGGCCCGGTGCGGACACCGGCCCAAGCCGACGTGATTCAACACGCAGAGCATCAAGCCAAGCGGATCAAGAACCGCTGACGGCAGCAATCGTGCTGGACAGCCCCGCGTTCGCGTCACGCCGTCGCGACAACGCTGTGTCGAACAGCCATCGGCCCACAACAACTACTCTACGAAAACGTCATCCACGCGAAACTTGAAGTCAGCGATCAGGCTGCCGGCATCCACGGTATCCCCCAGGTGATGTCTTTCGGGCTCCGTTTTTGGGCGATGGATGGTAAGCGTCTTTGAACGAGGGTCCGCAATCCAGACCTGCTTCACACCCGCCTGCATGTAGTCTCCGGTCTTGCGTTCCAGATGAGCCTGCGTGTCATTCTTGCTCACGACTTCCACGACCAGATCCGGAATCGTTTCCAGATACCCTTCCGGGGAACGAGTCGCTGGGAGCGATTCGGCGGCAATGAACACAACGTCTGCTCCCACGACTCGATCTGGATTGCGCCACAGGATCAGACCAACTTCGCCGCAGCTCACTTTACCCTTCTGTCCGGCGGCCGCGCTGTGCAACAGACCTGTCAGGTTCGCTTCGACAAAGCCGTGATCGAATCCTGGTGGCGACATCGTCAGCAGCCTCCCGTTGTCCAGTTCATACAAAACCGGACCGGTCGCCAACTCGGACGGTAACGACGCCAGGTCGGCCGCCGTGTAAAGCCGTTCGACCACTTCAACCGGTTCACGAGTTGCCGACATCGATTCGCCCCGACTGGAACAAGCAGAGCCCACTGCCGCGATCGTAATCCGCCGACGGACCCATCGACAAGAGGATTCGGAGATTTCAAGCTCACGATGGCCATCCAAACCTCGACGCTTCCCGAGTAGATCGATTACGGTTCAGGTGGAAGTACACCACGCGCACTTTTTTGGTGAGCAATGATGGCCACACAGCAATCGAGTCCGGACGATGCCGGCGGCGACGTCAACCGCCGCGATTTCTTGAAGGTCTCGGTTGCCACAGCGGCAGCCGGCGGTTCGGGGCTGACACCCGCTGTTGGCGCGGCAGCCGATCGAGCGTATACGGTGGCCGATCACTTCGATCGTGCCGATTCGTTGTATCACGGCGACGGGTGGGAATCGCTCAATCCGGGCTATTGGGGCGTTGTGAATGGGGCGCTGCGACGCCGCCTGCGAAACGTGGGCGATCGCGCCCGGGCCACCGGCTTTCCGTACCATTGGGAAACGCACCGCCAACAACCGATGCCGGTCGATTACGATCCGTCGCTGCCGTTCGGCATGATCTGGAGACGCGATTGGAAGCTGAGCGGCAACTACGCGATTCGAATCGAAGCGACGATCCGCGAGTTGCCGGCTGAACCGGGACAGCAAGACGATGCCGGCTGGCGGCAACATCAAGCCGGCTACGCGCTGTTGGGCATCTGCTTCGGTGGAGACTGCCTATTCGAGAGTTGGCATGGACGCGGAAAGAGCGGCAAAGCGGCTTGGATGGCCGCGTGGCGCGACGACGGCACCTTCGGAATCTACGACCACGCTTCCGATGAACCCGATACCGCGGCAGCCGGATCGGAACGAGCGTCTGCCCCGCCGCGGCCGGGTGACCGGCTCGTGATCGACCTCGCCGTGACCGGAGCGGACACAAAACGGGCCAGCGTGACGGGGGTGCTCTCAGTCGGTGCAACTCGAGTCGAAGTGCGCCTTGATGGCGTCGATCGCCGGTTGTTTACCGATGGCTACTTCGGTGTCGTTGGCCGAGGACTGCTCGACTTCGAGGTCAACCGCGTCCTGCTCGATCCGGCAAGCAATCAGCCAATTGATTCTCCAATCAACGAGCTGCACGTGGCCTATCCGCTGGGCGACACGTTGCAGCGAATCGACGCCAAGTGGCAATGCCGGTTCATCGCGCTGTTTCGCTCAGAAGGCGATCGGGCCGAAGTCCGAGTGAGCGACTCTCCCGATCCGCCCGGCGGCTGGGAAGGCGTGCCGGTGGCCGGGTCTGCGCCCATGGTAAACAACGACTTTCGCCGCAACACGGCCGTCCTCGACGTGATGCTGCCGGCCGATCCCTCAAGCACCACGTTGTATTACACGGTCTGGAAAGACGGGCGAGACGTCACGACCGATCCTCGGACCGGTTGGCTAGGCCAGAAGAACTACGTCGGACGGCTGCCCCGACTGAGGGCGCCCTATCGATTGTGTGGCCTAAGCTGCCACGCCATCGTTTCGCCCAGCGATCTCCCCAGCGCCGGCCTGTTCGAAGAAAACTGGGTACACGATCAGCCAACGCCGGACGCCTTCAGGCACCTTGAAGATTACAACTTTCAAGTGATGGTTTGGGAAGACGATGTTTGGTATTTGGAGCTGGTGCTCTACCCCCCTAGCACCGATGACGCCTACAAGATCATCAACACCACCATCGCCGGTCCAACCACCCGGTGGCAAATGATGCGGCATTGGAACGTCATTAATCCGGGCGACCACGATCACGGCATGGACGACGTCAAGGGCCCGGAGCAGATTGCCCTCCGCAACCACGAGGACCTCGGCCAGGACCGAGACTACATGCGGCGGAACTTTCAGATCGTCTCGCATTTGATCAGCGGCGATGAATCACCCGATCCGGCCCGGAACCCCAAACGCTGGCGACGTTGGAAAATGCCTGCAGGGGACTTCTCGTTGCTGATTCTAGACGCACGGCTGTGGCGGAGTTCCCAGGACACCCACATCTGGGACGACGAGGGCTGGGGCCACAAGGCCAATCTCTACGATCGCAGCGATCCCACTCGCAGTCTGTTGGGCGAGGAACAGTTCGCCTGGCTGCAACAGGTGATTCGTACCGACTCGTCACGGTTGATCTGCCTCACCGGCATCAACGGGCTGCATACGATCTGGACCGGCGTCCAAGCGGACCCCGACACCGGCCAGCGGTTCAATCAGCGGGACCGGGTGGCGGCCGACTTCGCCGGTTGGGTCAAAGCCGGAACGGATCGGGTTCTCCATCTGCTCGGGAGCCGCGATGGCGTGGCGTCCGTCTATGGCGACGTGCACAACGGATCGATCGTCCGCAATACCGAGCAGCGTCTGTATGAATGCTCGTTCGGCCCCATCGGTCGTTATGGCGGCCGATCGGTCAAAGAGGGCTTCGGTCCGCAAATGACCGATTACGACGACCGCCAGATTGACGTGTTGGCGCTGTACCATCGCGAATACGGTTCGCCTAACCTGAAACCGCTGGAAGGGCCGAAGTACTGGAACTTCCTGGAGATGTACTTCGATACCGGCCAAGTCGATCCCGTACTCAGCTTCAAGATCCGCAATCTCCTCGACGCTCCCAGCGACGTCCCTCGCGGCGGAGGCCATGTGGAAGACCGCGCCAGCCAAACCGGACGCCGACCAACCTGCACGCTGCCACCTATGAAAACCCTGGCCAATGCGGAAGTCAGATTGTCGCTTCCGGACGGTACTCCAATCCGCGCCACACGCGCTCTTCCAGACGGAAGAGTCCCGCCAATGAACCTCCCCGACATCCAACCGGGCGCACGCATCGTCGTCAGCGCCTTTAGCGGGCAGACCGGCGAGGTGAATTTCTGCACAGCTCTGGCGCCGAACTAGCACGTCTTGTGGCGTAACGTGCATCCGCAACAAACTTTATGGCGAATCATCGTCTTGACAGGTTCGCCCCGGGAAGTGCACAACGTCGAAGCTAGGCAAGCGGCCGAAAAGCTGACGATTGTGCCCTGCGGTTCGGTCCTGGCGTCGGAGACATATTGCCTCAAGATTGGTCGACTCGACGCGCCAATTTGGCGTCTTTCGATGTTGTTTTTGGGTGTCGGCTTGTGGAACATGGAATTTATGCTCGCAATCAGCACCGACACGCTCCCGCAGACAAGCCTCAGTTACGTCGCCTTTCGCATCTCCTTTCAGGAGACGTATGAGCGAATCGTATTGTCTCGCCAGATGGGGGAAGACATCCCCGACCGCTGTGGCTTTTTGACGGAAGTTCCTTTCCTCAAACATGTTCCGGCACACGTACAACTCGACCTGTTGGCCAAAACCTGGAGCCGGCACGTGGATCAAGTCCGAGTCGAAGCCGACTTGGTCGATGAGAGCGTTGTCTACGCCACCTGCGAAACGGCGGCACGACTTGTCGAGGACGAGCCGACTACCGCACAACGCTTCCTCACAGGTGGACCGCTCGAAACTTCAGCCGCCGTTGACCGGTATCTGGCATCGGAACTGCGCGCGCTGCATCTGAATTTGTCCAACGAGGGCGATTTCTTGATGATCAGCCAGTTCGAAGACATGGTTCCCGACGCGGCGCGAGCCTTGAAGCAGAAGTTTGAACTCGACGAAGAACGGCTAGAAGCCATGTTCGACGTGCTGGGGTTGTGGAGGATCTCTGACACTTTCACCGGCAACCTGGCAGGCCTATTGACCGAGGCTGAAATTGCACGCGTCGCCTTCGAGCTGGATGTCAAAGTCGAGAGCTAGCCGCAATTACGACCCGTAATGAGCCGGCAGAACCGGGAACCCTAGCGTGCGACTCAGGATTGTGCATGGCTAAGAAGAAGTCGAAAAAGACAACCGCCAAGAAGGCACCAGCCCGCCGCAGGGCTCCTGCGAAGAAGACGGCCCCCAAGCGGAAGAAGGCCGCGACCAAGAAAGCTGCGCGCCCCAAACGCGCCACCACGGCCAAGAAAACAGCGACCAAAAAGAAGGCCGCCAAGAAGCCTGCCAAAAAGGTGGCACGCAAGAAGGCCCCGGCAGGCACAGCCCGCACGCGTGTGGCTACCAAGTCTAAGACCGCCCGGAAAAAGACCACCAAGAAGACGGCAACCACTCTCGGTCGTCCGCGCGTTCCGGCCGATGCGCAGCTCGATCTCGTGTTCCGCAAAGACTACGAAGCCCGCGAAGTCTTCGGCTTCCTGGGTGTCACCACCGTCCGCGAATTGGAGAAGTTTGGGCCCGACCAGATCATCCGGTTGCTGACCGGACCGATGGTCCAAACCGTCGGTCGAATTCGCAAAGGAATGGCGATGTGCAACCGTTCGCTGGACGGCGACAAGGCTTTCGCGCTCGAGTTCAAACAGAAGGTACTGGCGAGTTCGAGCAGCGCGAAGTAGGTCGCTGGCGCCCGACGCACGGGCGAGACTCCACCCGTGCACCGGCAGCCACCAGCTGCGCATACTCGTCAATCGGTCCCAGTCAGCCAGCGGACCATGTTGGCTGTTACGAGTTCGGCCGCATCCTGTTGGACGAAGTGGCCGGCCTTGGGCACTGTGATCAGCGTCAGGTCTTTCTCGAGCCACTCCCAAGTGTCGTTCAGCGCGCCGGGAAGCAGGGCGGTGTCCTTCAGTCCGTGAAACATCAGCACGGAACACTGCACCTTTGGCAGCTCGGGCCCGCTTTCCGAATACGGCTCCCGGGGATAGTTCGCCTTGTAGTAGTTGAGCATGCCCTCCATCGATGAGCGTTCGAATGCTTCAACGTACTTCTTGCGGGCGTCCGTGTCTTTCACCCAGAACGTGAGCATCGCCGGCTTCAATTGGGACGCGGCTTCGGGTTTCTGAAAGTCGCGGGCGTACTTGCTGTTCTTCTGCTGCTGCGGGTTGTTGGCCAGCTCGCGTCTCAGCCCGTTGGGGTGCGGCAAGTTGAGGATGATTAACCGATCGGTGACGTCGGGATGCGTCATTGCGAACGTCCAGGCGACCATGCCGCCCCAGTCATGGCCGACGATGACTGCCTTGTCCCGCTCGAAATGCTTCACGACGTTGCGCACGTCGTTGACCAGCTTGTCCATGGTGTAGTTGTCGACCCCCTCGGGTTGATCGCTCTTGTTGTAGCCCCGCTGGTCAATGGCCACGACCTTGTAGTGTTCGGCCAGGGCTGGAATCTGTTCGCGCCAGGAGTACCAAAAATCGGGAAAGCCGTGAATCAGCACGACCAGCGGACCTTCGCCTGCGGTCACGTAATGGATCTTCACGCCGTCAGAATCGGCGTAGCCTTCTTCTCCCAGTTCGCCGGCAACAGCGATGCCGCTTGCAGCCATGCACAACACAATCGCACAACAATATCGAGCGAATTTCACGTCGGTCTCTCCCAGTTTCTACGGTGGACTCCTGCGTCCCGAAGGCCTTGCAGCGGCGAGCATAGGCGGCGAAACAGATACGCAGCCCATCAAGTGCCAGTTGAAACGAGCTGACCTGCCAAGTCAACAGACGCCACCGTTCAACGTGGATTGAATTGGCCCACCGACAAGCCAGGACTGCTGGGCAGACCTTCAACCTGGCCGGTCGCGTGTCGAATTCCGCGAGACAGTTCTTTTCTTTGAACTTTCTTGGTCCCTCACGCGACGTAGGGGGTAGAAAGTCTTAGCTCAGAAACCACTCTCGAATCGGCCGGATGGACGATTCCATGACCCATATCGAAGCCCTGTATCGCGAGCACGGTGCCGCGCTGATGGACTATCTGCGCCGCAACCGGCCCGCAGGCGACTCTGCCGAAGACTTGCTGCAGGAAACGTTCCTACAGGCACTCCGCGGGGCGGACCGTTTGGCCGAAGTGGCCTCACCCCGGGCCTGGCTGTTTGGAATTGCGCGAAACGTGGCGCGGACCGCCATGCGGCGACGTCGAAGCGCCGCGCTGCCGGAACAAGTCGTCGCTCCGGCAAGACAAACCGACTCCGTTGTGGAAGGGATGCGCGAATCGATCGATCAGCTTCCGATAGCGCAGCGTGAACCTCTGCAGTTGCGGATCGCATACGGACTGACTTACGAGGAGATCGCAACGGTGCTCGACATCCCGCTGGGCACCGTTCGATCGAGGTTGCATCACGCGGTGCGGCGTCTTCGCGATGAAATGGTCGAAGACATATCTGACCCCAACGGGACGACATGAGAGAGATGACGCAATGGCGTTGAACCGAGAGACCTTGGAGCGGTTGTTGATCGATCGCGCACTGGGTGCGTTGTCGGCAGACGTCGATGAGCTGCTGGCGAGTCATCTGGAGCACGATCGTGCCGCCGACCATGAAGCCCGGAAACTCGCACTGACAGTCGAGACGACCAGACAAGCGTTTCAACAGGACAGTCGGTCGCTGCCAGCATTCCCTGCCGAACAACTCCGAGGCGTGCAGCGCCGACGCAGGCGGTTGATGATAGCCGGCGGCGGAGCAGCACTTTCCGGCGCGGTGGCGGCCGGGTTGATGTTGGGAAGCGTGCTGTTCGGCCCATCATCACAAACAAGTGTCGAGCAGACTCAGCCTAGGCAGGTTGCCGATTCGGTCACACCGATCCGCGTGCGGGCCGAAGAACCACAGCCTCAACCAGCCGCCGCGGGCTTCTGGTCCGCGCGGCGCTGGCGCGAGCGTGCTGCCGCCAGGCAGCGCCAAGAAACAACTTCTGTACGGTGGATCTCGCCCGTGAAACGTCCCCAATTGGAAGGTGAAACATGAAACCGGCATTCCGAATCGCAACCGTCGCACTGTTGGCTGCAATACTGGCCGGCTGTGTGCCCAAGAAAATCGTCTGGTCACCCGACGGCCAGCAAGCGGCCGTTGTCGCCAACCGGCAGCTCTACCTATGCGACGCCGACGGCAACCTGTCCGCTCCTATCGCCGATGGAGTAGAAGACGACACCTTGAGTCCCGTCGCCTGGTTTCCCGACTCGCAGCGAGTGCTCGTGGTCCTCAAAGAGCGGGTGCGGCAATGGCAACAGATTGGTGGTGTACTAAGCGACTCGGTGCGCAACGAAATCGTTACCCGGGCGGAGCAGTTGCGGGACGATCTAGCGGCCTACGAAGGCGATTGGGCACAGTTCGAGTCCCGGGCGCTCAGCGGCCTTAGCGGTGAGCAGAACGGCGCGATTCGCATTTACTTGCGAGACCATCTTGCCAAAGGACTCGAAGAGCACTTGAGCGAAGGCTGGTGGAATTCAATTCAACGCGCAAGCGTCGAAATTCGGTCGCTGCAGATCGTCAACGTGGACGTCAATCGCAAGGTTGCCGAGGCTCGGATCGCGCGTACGATCGACGGCATCCTTGAAATCCGGATCTCCCCGGACGGCAAGAAGGTTGCATACGTCAGCGCGGCCAGAGAATTGCGGGACGACGGACGGCTGCCGGACGAGGCGACCGATGCACCGACGTTGTTTGTCGTCTCCGCAGATGGAAATAGCGAGCCGCAAACCGTGGCCAACTACGTCGCCTGGTTCCCCGACTGGTCGGCCGACAGTCGCCACTTGGTCTACGCTCAACCCAGCTCACCACCCGCCACCCAAGACGAAGATCTCGTGCTGGGCACGATCAGTCGCCGCCAGGTTTCCGGCGATGACGGAACACTGCTTGAAGCGCCCGGTGGCACGGAGGCGCTGGCCGGCATCATCTTCAACCCCGTGACGAAAATCCGCTCTCTGCACGACGGCCGGATCCTGTTTTCGGCGGCCGAGGTCCACCTTCCCGCCACCGGGGGCGACATGCCCGAACGGGCCTCGCTGTTTGTGGTTGATCCAGGGCGACAGGCCACAGTCACCCGCGCAATGCCTCGTCAGTCCGAGATGCATCCGGTTGTGGAAGGCTTGCCGATTGGGTTGTTCGAGACCAGCCCGGACGGAACCCGAGTGGCAATCGCCCACGAAGACGGCCGAGTGGCCATCTTCAACCTGGACGGCGGCGACATTCGACTCGTTCAAGCTGACAACGAGAAAGACAACGACAAGTCGCCGGAACTGCGAACCATGCCCACTTGGCGTTCGAACGATGAACTCTGTTTTATCGTGCCCCCCGGCTCGGAGTACGGATCGACCCATCGCGCCGAGGTAGTACTCCTTTCTGCAAACGATGAGCGACACGTGCTCAGCAACAACTGGCCGGCAGCGGTCGTCAACGACCTGCTCGGCGCAGCGGACGATCCGCAGGCAGCCGACACCTTGGACTAGACCTGTTCGGGCGTGGATGTCCAGTCGGCGGATCCACCGGACACTAACGTTGCGAAACCTCTCGCCTCTGGTCGCCGGGGTGATAGCTGTGGACGGTGTGCTCGGCGACCTCGTCGTCGTAGAACCAGGCCGTCTTGAACTTCTGCCCGGAATAGAGTTTGGCCTGATCGAAGTAATGCGGTGAATCGGGGTTGCCGCTCACGCCGTACGTCAACAGGGTCTTGGCTTTGACGCGATCACCGAATTCGTAGACGCCCATGAACGATCCACCGACGACACCGTATCGGGTCTTGCGCTGCGGAACGCTGGGTGTGAAGTAGACCGTAAAAGCTTCGCCCAATGGTCCCTGGACTCCCACGCAAGGCAGACTCGGCAGGTCTTCGCGAAAGTAGTTGGCGGCGGTTCGCACGTCGCGGGCGTTGGGAACGCGTTGGATACGATTCAGCTTACCCCACTCAATTCGCCAGTCACCCCCGTTTAAGTCTTTGACCTTTTCGGCGGCCGTCACCAAGGCTTCAAACTTGAGTGAGGGGTCGGCGACGAACTCCGGCTTCAACAATTCGCCCGGATAGCTGCTGCCGTACATTTCCCAATACCACTGCACACACAAGGCTGTTCGCGTGCAGTCGACTGTGGCACGGCAGTCCCAATCCAGCAGGTGGCTCAGGTAGGGTTCGCACCTTTTCGCCAGATCCGGGTTCGTAGCCAGCAGCTTTTCGTGCGCCACCTTGAGTCGGGGGAGTTCGTTGAGCGGCCAATACAGCGTGGTATCGAACGCCATTTCCTGCCAGCCTTCGAAAGTGATGTCGTTGGCTTCACGCAGCAGCTTGCGAGAGATCTTCGCCCGCCGCTTGTCGTCATGTTTGTCTTCGACCATATACGGCGGAAAGTCTTTGAGGAACGGGTTGCCGTCGTCGGTTGTCGTAAAGGGGGTCGAGTTGCAGTTCTGCACGTAGCCGGTTGGCGGGTTGAGAATCTGCGGCAGCTCTTCGATGGTGTGCAGACCTTGCCACTCGGTGCGGGGGTCGCTGCCATCTACCGGTTTGGTCCATTCGAAGTTCGGGTCACGAATCGGAACAGCAGCGTTGTACAGATAGAAGCAGTTGCCGTCCCGGTCGGCGTAAGCGGTGTTGAACATCGGCAGAATTCGCAGACTCATGGCGTCATACCATTCGTCGAAGTTCTGAGCCTTGATCATCTTCAGGCCTTGCCGCAGCCGTGTGTCGTCGAAGATGGCCGCGATCTTGACCGACAGCCAGTGTTCATCGTCCTCCTGGTGCGTACACGGACCGTGGTGAGTTTTGCGAAACGTATATGCCCGTTCTTCGAGCCCGTCATCCGTTTTCACGTTGATCGTGTCGCGCCACTGCGTCGCCTGTTTGTATCCGTCGCCGTAGCGATAGTTGAGCGGGTGGGACGGATCGTCGAACGTTTCGCGGTAGACGTCGGCAACGTCGGGATTGTTGACCGTGTGAGCCCAGCCCAAGTGTTCGTTGTGCCCCATCGTCGGCAGCGGGGACCCAAAGAAGCATGAACCCGAGAAGTTCAAACCTTCGTCGCTCTTCACATGCGCTTCGTAGAATTGCCCGTGCCCGTACCATGGCTGATGCGGATTGATGAACAGCATCGAATGGCCCGACTTTGTCTTGCTGGGACCGACGGCCCATTGATTCGAACCGGTCGCGGCGGCCGCCTCTTCGGTTAAGCGATCGGCTTTGGGGCGCGGGGCGTGCGACTTGCCATAGACGAAGCTGAGCATGACGAACCGGTCGTAGGCCAACAAATGCCAGGGCTCAAACTGCGTAATCAGTCGCGGTTTGACGTCCGGATTGGTTGCCAAGAAGTAATTCAGCCCGGCAATGTAAGCATCGACGATCGCCTTGAGCTCGGCGTTCAGTTCCTCATAGCCCGCCCGAGCCCGTTTCTCGACTTCGAACACGTGATTGAGGACGTCGCCGTTGAGCCCGGCTTCGCCGATCACTTCCGCGTAGCGTCCGATGCTTTGAATGTACGTGTCCTCGACCTGCCAGAAGAAGTCTTCCCCCTGTGCGTAGGCCATGCCGAAGGCCACGCTGGCGTCGGTCGGCCCGCTGATGTGCGCGATGCCCCATTCGTCCCGGTTGATGGTGACCGACTTGGCCATCTCAGCGGCACTGTCGGCCGAACCGATCTGTGGCAGCAACAGTGTTGCGGCAACGGCGAAGACCATCGTGCGGACGGCCAGGGGGCGAATCGTCAACGACATGGGGATTTCCTTCAGGGACATCTATTTGGGTGGCGGATGTGAGTGCGGTGTTCTCACTATAAACCGGCCCTCAAGCCCTTTCCACACTACAGCGTACGACGCTGATTTCTGCCGCGCCGAACGCGGTTTGGTGCATCAATAGCCGCATCCCGCGAGCCGGAACCGGACACGGAATTTCGTAGACTGCTCTAGACGCTTGACGAATGCCCATGCCCTGAACCATCTTGGCGCAAATGCAGGCCATCGCTTCCAACCCGTGTCTTCGCGTCGGTGCATTTCTATTGGCCGGGCTGTCTCTGGCGATCGGTTGGGGCATTCGCGGGAACTACGGTCACGAGTTTGGCGCCATGTTTCCAGGCGCCATCACCGCCATCGCTGTCTGCTTGCTCTCCGGGCGGGAAGACTGGCGCGAGCGGGTTGCCTATTTCGCGTTTTTCGGCGCCGTCGGCTGGGGATTCGGCGGCTCGATCTCCTACATGCAAGTGCTGGGGTTCACCCATTCCGGTCACGAGCCCAGCCAGGTCTACGGCTTCGCCGGCTTGTTTCTGATTGGATTCCTTTGGGCGGCGTTGGGAGGTGCGGCCACGGCACTGCCGGCCGTCCTCGATCGAAAAGAGCTGACGGAGTATTTCAAACCGATCAGTCTTCTGTTTCTGATCTGGGCGATGTTGTACTTCGGGTTGGGTCCACTGGTCCGCTCGATTCACGAACTGCTGGCGATTCCCGAGTTGGAAGGAGCCATGAAACGCCATGAAGGGGCGTTGTATTGGTTCGACAGCGACTGGTTTCAAATCTTCGTCATCCTGCTGGGTGTGTTGGCGTTCGACTTTTTCGACCGCCGCTTCGAGGACGGCTTCATGCTGCCGCTGAGCGCGCTGCTCGGTGCCACGATTGGGTTCCTCGTACACACTGTCGCGCGAAATCTCGGTGGATTCAGCCAGTTGGAAGAAGCTTTGAAAGATCGCCCCGAGATTCTGCGGCCCCTGCTCTGGCACGCCGGCTGGGCGCTGGGCATGGTGATCGGAGTCATCACTTTCTTGTTGCGTCACCGCCGGCTCAAACATCCGCGGCTCGAGAACGGGTTGTGGCTGCCGTTCTTCTGCTGCGCCGGTGCACTCTTGGGCTACGGCATTCAACAGGCGCTGGAAGCACTGGGGCAAGCCGAACGGATCGGACAGCTGTTGCTGCGTTATTACGACGGAATCGTCGAGCATCCTCCGGACGAGCTCGTCATCAACTGGCCGAACTTCGTGCCGTTCGTGCCGCAACACATCGGTTGGGCCGCCGGGGCGCTGGTCGGACTGGGAGTCTATTTCGGACTGTTCGGCAAGTTTCGTTCGGGCTCGTCGTTGTTCGTGCACATGGCTCTGGGCTGGTTCGCCGGATTCCTGTTGTTTCCCGTGCTGCTCGACCTGCGATTGACCCCGCCGCGGGGCGACAATTGGGCCGGCGTCCTCGGCGCGTTTATGGGAGCAACGCTCTACTTCGTGCGAAACGGCATGCTGCCGGTCGTCTTCGCATCGGTGGTCTGCGGCACGATCGGCGGGCTGGGATTTGCCGGTATTGCACTGCTGAAGGTGCTGCTGATCTCGTTCGGTCATCCGCATCTCGTCGATGAGCCGGGGCTGGCCGAGGCCTGGACCGAGTGGCAACAAACCGCCGAAATGAGCATGCCCGCCGTTCTGAATGAACCGGACTTTGTCGAGAAGTGGGAGCCGGTGATAGCGCCGTGGCGACACTGGAGCCGCGCGAATTGGCACAGCTTTCTCGAACAGAGCTACGGTTTCATCAACGGCATCGGGGTGATCGTGGCGTTGGGGCTGCTGGCGACACGGGTCGATCCTCTCAACAACGACGCGCCCAGGCGCCCCTGGACCGAGATCTTCGCGTTGGCGTTCGTCCTGCCGGTGCTGACGTTCGTGAACATGGTCAAGAACCTCAACGAACTGACGCGCGAATACGCGGGCGGGCATCGCCCGGTGCCGGCGTCGATGCAGGCGCCGTTGATCGAGAGTTTCGAACTCTCCGCCTGGGGTTGGTTCGCGTTGTTCTACGGCGCTTGCAGCACGGGTTTGATCGTGCTGATGATCGTGCACACGCGGCGCAGACTGGCCATCGTGCCGGAGACCTGGCTCGGCAAAGGCCAGCTTCTGTACTTCTTCATCTTGTGGGTGTTCGTGATCGGCAACTTCGGAAAGGCGTTAACGTCGTTCTCGCAGGGTCGACTGCTCACCGAGGGCGTGATCACACTCAACGCCGTCGTGGCAACAATCCTGATCCTGACGCTGCCAAAAGACTCCAGCGCCACTCAATTGGTCGAGCGGAGTGAACCACGCTTCGGACGATTGCTGGCCGTTGCCCTGGCGGTCTACCTGCTGGTCGCCGCCACCCTACCCTCGTTGTCGACATACTGCGTGCGCAAAGTCTACGGCGACGCGCACGCCGGCCATTCCGGCATGAATTACCGCTTCGGCCCGAAAGCGACATGGAAGCATCGACCGTTGCTCAAGGGCGAACAGCACCGATAGCCGCTGACCTCACGCTCGGATCCTTGTGGACATCCCAACCGACAGGCCGTACTTTCGACATTGGACCAGCGCTTCGGTTGTGGTTGTGGTGTGTGCCAACTCGCACATCACTCCGCGCTACATGTGAGCCGCCAGTCTAGTCGTTTGTCCCTCATCCACTTTCCATGGCAAGCACTCACGTGGCGCGACAATCGATATCGGTCGTCAGAGAGACCGTGCAGAGCTACGCGGACCGCGGCGTGTTCCGGGCATTCAACGAGGCGGCTGCGCGGAACGGCACCGCGGAGTTCCGCTTCTTGTGGTTTCCCATCACAAATGAACCGTTCCGCCTGGTTTTCAGTGAGAAGACAAACACGCTCACCTTCCGCAACCTGCTGCAACAGATGCCGGCCAAATCGGAGCAGTATGCCGAGCTTCGAAAATTCGTCAAGGAGCGATGCTCGCAAGAACTGCGGGAACATCGTCGCATCGACGCCGACAAGGCGGATGTCAAATGCTCCAATCGCGGCGGAAACTTCTCGCTATCGCTGAAGGTCGCCGGCAACCATCACGAGTACGGCGTTCGCAAGGCGGTGAACCTGGTCAACGACATCTTCATGGATCTGCTGCAAGAGTCGACCTACTACGAATACATGCAAGAGCACTTTGATCTGCCGGAAGAGTGAGTTGCAGGGCGAAGGGCGTGGTCCGCTGCCCGTCCCTCGAAGACCTCACCCCAACCCTCTCCCCCAGATCGTTGGCGATGGGATCGCTAGAGAATGGAAAACGAGACGCGCCAACGATCTGGGGGAGAGGGAGCATGACGGTGCGCCGCCGGAAAGCCGTGCACTCGCCGAGTCGCATTCCGCTGGCCTTTCCAACGTGAATCGGTTCGCCTAAAATGCCTGCCGTTCGTCGTCCATCGGACGAGAATTCAGCCGCGCAGTGTGGATTGAGTCAACTCGCCCTTGCCGGAAAAGCCAGCAGTGGCACCCGAGTGAGCAGTCCACGAAGCGGCCAAGAGGGGCGGTAGCTCAGCTGGGAGAGCGCTGCGTTCGCAATGCAGAGGTCGGGGGTTCGAGTCCCCTCCGCTCCACCTTCTACAGCCCGTTGTCGCGACCTGCTCGCTGCAACGGGTTTTCTCATGCGCACCCGAAAGCACATTTGGGCATGCGAGCTGGGGGAAGTTCTCGACATTCAATGTTCCCCGCGTGATAATCGGCGCTGCCCCGGGAGGTGTCCCATGGTTTTGAGAACGAAGCGATGTCTGGCAGTCGTGTTTGCGAGTCTGTGCATGTGCCAGTCCTTCAGCGCTGCCGATCCAGAAGTGAAGCTCGGGCTCGAACCGGAATGGCTGCCGATCCGCCATCTGGTGGCTGACGCATGCCAGCCGACTCTGGTGCCGTCGAAGTCGGCACCGCTCTCGAGGCTGGTGAACCAACCACGCACCTGCGTCTGCATTCGCGGCATCTATCCCGTGGCGGAACAGCTACGAATCCTCAGGTCAGCGTCGCCGGCAGCCACTGCCGCCGGCATTACGCTGATCGACTTTGAGATCGAACGGCAAACGCTGGCCCTCGACGCGAAGTCGTCGGTGATTCCCAATTGGGAGGACGTCAGTCTGCGGCCGGCGAAGCGGATCTTGCCGGCGACTCGTCAGCAAGCAGAGATCGCTGCCAAGGACCGCATCAGTCAAGTGATGACGATGGCGCTGCCCGAACGGGCTGATGGGGAGTGGGGCGCACTTGCCGGTCACCCACTGTTGGGCGACGCGCCGCCCGGCGACCTCATGTTCCGCTACTTCGACTTCGACGTTCAGCCATTTCTACCGTTATCGGGTGAAGCTGGTTCTTCGCAATCCGAATCGCGGCGGCTGGTCGTCGGATCCGTTTGTGACAAAGGGGTTCGTCCGCGAAACGCCCTGGAGCCGGCCGTCGCCGGCTGTATTGACGTCCGGAGAAGAATAACTCATTCGGCCACTGACGCTTGTGCGCGACTCCTTTGGGCCACGGCATTTTCGGCCGGAGCCTGTGAGGAATCAGCCACTCCGACCGCTGGGCCGAGGCAACCGGGAGTTCATAAGTTTCGATCGCCGCTTCGGTCTTGCCTACGTCTCATCCAGCTTCTCAATCCGCCGCCGGTGCCGGCCGTCTTCGAAGGGGGTTTGCAGCCAGGCATCGACGATGGCCAGGGCCGTTGCCTCTTCGAGCAATCGCTGGCCCAGTGAGAGCATGTTGGCGTCGTTGTGGCCGCGGGCCAGGCGGGCGGTTTCTTCGCTCCAGCACAATGCGCAGCGCACGCCGCGAACTCGGTTGGCCGACATCGCCTCACCGTTGCCCGATCCGCCCAGCACGATTCCACGATCGCATTCGCCGCCGGCGACTGCCTCGGCGGCGGGTCGGATGAAGTCGGGATAGTCGACCGACTCGGTCGAATCGGTGCCGAAGTCGCTGACTTCGTGGCCCAACTGCAGCAGATGCTGTTTGATCCGCTGTTTGTATTCGAAGCCGGCATGATCGGAGGCGAGAGCGATCTTCATCAGCATGTGCCGTTCTGGTCAGCGGTGTTCGTTGGCGGACTGGCTGGAGTGAGAGACCCAATATCGACAAGCCGTTGCCTTTGTTCAAGATTGGCGATGGCAGATTCTTGGGACGGCGAATCTTCTTGAAAACGCGAATGACGCCCTGTCCGGCTGAAACCGAGTCTACTCGCCGTCAGTATTGCTTAAGGACGCTCCGGATCTTGGCCGATCGATCATTGATCGTGCTTGGGCCGGGCCGTAAAATATGGGATAGCACACCTTGATTGGCCACGTTTCCCGCCCACCGAGCCGATGATACGGCGACGCAATCACTCCCGGTTTCTGCGCAGAGTTTGCTCTGCGGCAACATTGGTCTGCTTCTTGGCAGGCGCGGTGGGATTTCCGCTTGAGTTGATTCCGGGCAACGCGGTCGGTACCGCATCGGACAACGCGACTGAGTCGACGAGTTCCTGTAGCGGGTGCGCCTGCCCGGCCCAAGAACGCGTGACTGCGGGCTGTTGTTGTGCAGCACGCACCAGTCTCGCCCCCAAAGAGTCCTGTTGCGCCAAGCAGGACAGCACCGCAGTTGCACCAGCCCACGACGATCCGGCTCCAACTCAGCACCCGGTGCTGCAGGCTTGCAATTGCGGGGGCACACCTTTGTCGGTGACGCTGAGTTGCGGCGCGCCGCGCCTATTGTGGGCGGCACCGCGAATCGCGCCCGGCGGCGAGATGCAGGCACTGGTCTGCCTGCCGGCCATCGATCGCCCGCAGCCTTGCGTGGCTCCCGAAACGCCTCCTCCAGAACCGGTGACCTGCTGAACTTCGTCACTGCTGTCTCGTGCCATTGACTTGGGCTGCGTCACTGCACCCGTGTTCGCGCGCGAGACGCTCTCCGGCCGGCGCGACGTGCGTTCTTATCGCACAAGCCGCCAGTTTGGCCGACTACAAAGAGTCTGGAACAAAGGAGTTTGCTCACCATGTCGAATCCAGCAATGAAACGAGTCCGCCGTCGCGGCTTCACGTTGATTGAACTGCTGGTGGTGATAGCCATTATCGCGATTCTCATTGCACTGTTACTGCCGGCCGCCCAAGCCGCCCGGGCCACGGCCCGGCGAACGATGTGCAAGAACAATCTGAAACAAATCGGGGTGGCTCTGCACAACTACCACGACGCGCATCTCGTGTTCCCGCCGGGATACATCTCGCGGGGCGTCTCGAGAAACGATCCGGCCAGTGCGGACACTGGACCGGGTTACGCGTGGGGCACACTTTTGCTGCCGTATCTCGAACAGGAGAACATTCACAGCCTCATCAACTTCAATGCCGACTGCACCAATGTGCTGGGCGCCGTCCAAGGTCGAAAAGAGTTGCCCGCGTTTCGCTGCCCGTCCGATCCGGCCGAGACCTGGTTTACCATCAACGATAGCGCCGGCGATCCCATTACCGACAGTAACGGAACCCAGATGTATCTGGGTACTGCGAACTACGTGGCCGTGTTTGGATACGGCAATGTCACCGCGGATCCAGGCAAAGGGACCGGCATGTTCGCCCGCAACAGTGCGGTCCGCATGAAAGACATCAAAGACGGGCTGTCGAACACATTTGCCGTCGGAGAGCGGATCTTCGAACGATCTCCGTCGACCTGGTACGCGGCCGTCCCCGGTTTTTCGCGAAATGCGGGAATGATGATGATGCCCATGATGACCGAGGCTGCGCCAGCCTTGATTCTCGGACATGTGGGTCAAGGTGAAGGCACGATGATGGTCATGCACCATACGCCCAACCAGACGACGCACATCGTCAATTTCAGCAGCCGGCATCCCGGCGGGGTGCACTTCTTGATGGCCGACGGCTCGGTTCCGTTCCTGGTCAGCGAGCACATGGACTACGACAATTTCCGCCACCGCGGCGAAATCAACGACGGTAAGGTGGTCGATGAAATCTGAGCGAACGCGGTTTTTTCGACGCGGTTGGCTCGGCACGGCTATCATCGCGTGTACGTGCATTGGCTGTGGCGGTGTGGACGACACGCCGCCCGGCCAGTTCATGCTTGACGGTGAGGTCTGGACGCTGATCGACTCGGCGCCTGACTCGGCCGTCACCGTAATGAAGGTTGCCGTGACGTCCAACGACGAGTTGCATGAAATGATTCGCACCAGCGAACCGCAGGCGACGTACGGCAATGCCGGCAGCGAGGCGTTCCGCTTCTATTGGACGTTCGTCGACGACGACGTGGTTAATTGGTTCTTCATCGAAGTCGAAGCGGACGGCGAGTTGGCGGGCATGGGCAGCGGTCTGCCGATGCCGGCCTCACCGCCGTAAGACGTTCGACAACCGAAGAGGTGTCTGGTCAGCCGATCTTTCCCGAAGCAGCCACGCCCACGGCTCGCAGCGGTGCTTGCATGCTGCGCCGATGGCTGTGAGGTAAGGCGGTTGCTACGATGTCCACGAAGCGGCGAACTCCCTGAGCATCGATGATGTCTTAGAGGCAAGTTCCGTCCGTAGTTCGCCGCGTCAAGACGTTCGTGGAATCCTCGGTGGCCGAGCAAGATCTCAATCGTCAATTCGCATTAGACGTCGTCGAACGGCTCAAAGCTGCCGGCTACGAGGCGCTGTGGGCCGGCGGCTGCGTGCGCGACGTGCTGTTGGGACGCGACCCCAAAGACTACGACGTCGCCACTGACGCCCGGCCCGACCACGTTCGCCAGCTGTTCGGGCATCGGCGGACGTTGGCCGTCGGGGCCAGTTTCGGCGTGATCATCGTTCAGGGACTGAAGAAAGCCGCTGCGGTCGAAGTGGCTACCTTCCGCACGGAAGGGCCGTATGCCGATGGGCGGCGGCCCGATCACGTGTCGTTCGCTACGCCGGAAGAGGACGCCAGGCGCCGCGACTTCACCATCACCGGCATGTTCTTCGACCCCACACAGCAGAAAATACTCGATTTTGTCGGTGGCGAGCGAGATTTGAACGACGGCATCGTGCGGGCCATCGGCGCGCCGCGGGACCGCATGCGCGAGGACAAGCTGCGGATGCTGCGGGCCGTCCGCTTCACCGCGACGCTCGATTTTCGGCTCGATGAAGCGACCGCCGACGCGGTTCGCGAAATGGCCACGGAGATGCTCGTCGTCAGCGCCGAACGAATCACGCAGGAACTGCGGCGGATGCTCACCGATGCACATCGCATGCGGGCCGTCGAATTGATCCACGAAGTCGGCTTGCTCCGCGTCATTCTGCCCGAGCTGTTCGACGTGATGGATCAATCTGCCGCGGGTGAACCCACGATTTGGGAGAAGACGCTGCACATGCTACGGCATCTCGAACGTCCGTCGTTCGAGCTGGCAGCCGCGGCGCTGCTTCACGGCATCGAGTCGCATCCGCGGGGTCTCGACGCGATTGCCGACGTCTGCGATCGCTTGAGGTTTTCGAATCACGAATCGAGCAAGACCGGTTGGCTGGTCGAACAGCGCGCGGGACTTGCACAGGTCCAGGATTGGCCCTTGTCGAGACTCAAGCGGCTGATGGCACAGCCGGACGTCGAGGAATTGGTCGGCTTGCATCGTGCGGAGTTGTTGGCACTCACGGCGGACTTATCGTCGGCGATGTTTTACGAGCAGTTCCTGAGGAACACTCCTCGCGAGCAGATCGATCCGCCCGCGCTGATCACAGGGGAGGATTTGATCGCCGCAGGTCTGCAGCCGGGACCCCGGTTCAAAGAGATCTTGGAAGCCGTTCGCGACGCCCAGCTTAACGGTGAGATTTCGACGCGTGAGCAAGCGTTGGCACTGGCCAGTCGGCTGGCTGGCAATCAGGGCGGTGCCGCATAAGATGTGCAGCGACGTGCGAGACAAGAGACGATCGGGTTACCGAGCACTGGAGAGTACGGGCATGACGGCAAAGGTTCGAATTGGAATCATCGGGGCGGGGGCCGTATCGGACTTTCACCACGTTCCCGGCATCCGCATTCATCCAAATGCGGAGCTGGTGGCCGTCTGCGATCCGAATCGTGAACTGCTCGACCGCCGCGCCTCGGAATGGAACGTTTCGAAGGCGGTGAGTGACGCACAAGCCATCGCCGACGATCCCGAAATCGACGCCGTGATCATCGCCACGCCCAACCATACGCATCGCCCGATCGCTTTGGCCTGCATTTCTTCGGGCAAGCACGTGCTCTGCGAGAAGCCGCTGGGCGTGAGCTTCGCGGAGTCACTGGAGATGTATCGCAGCGCGCGGCAGGCGGGGGTTCGCCACATGACGGCCTTTACGTACCGGTTCGCCCCTTCCATGCGGTACCTGAAACATCTGGTGTCGTCCGGGTCGCTGGGAGAGCCGAGACACTTTCGTAGCCAAAGGTTCCTCGATCTGCCGGAAACCAGCTGGGGCTGGCGGCAATCGAAGAGCCTGGCAGGCGCCGGCGACCTGTACGACATGACCATTCACCGGATCGATTTCGCGCAAGACCTGATGGGGCCGCTCGATTCGGTTTGCGGCGCCGTGAACCAGTTTGCCAGACGCGACAAGACCGTCGATGGAATAGCGTGCGAACCTTCCGAGGTCGATGATTGGTCGGCGCTGATCGGGCGGTTCTCCTGCGGCGCCGTCGGCGTGTGGGAAGGCAGCACGGTTATGAAGGGGTACCACAACGACGGCATGGGGTACGAATGGGCCGAAGTCAACGGCAGCGAAGGTTCCGCCGTCTACCAACTGCTCGAGCCCAATTCGATCCTGATCGGACGCCGCGGTGAATCGTTGAGCAAGGTTCCGGTTCCCAACCAGTTTCTGGTCGTCCCGGGCAGCCCGCGAGACCCGCACATCGGAGAGCCGAGCACCGTATTTCGGTACGACATTGTCAGCGAGTTCGTATCGGCCATTCTCGAGGAACGCGATGCCGTTCCCGGTTTCGATGCCGGTGCGGCGGCTCAGGCGGTGGCCGACGCCGTGTTGGCATCGAATACCGAAGGCAATTGGATCGACGTCCGGGAGATGCTCGACTCTGTGTGCGGGTAGGAGCCTGCACCGGGCGCGGCGGCACTTCACCCGTATGCTACCCGTCGATACGCTCGAGCAACTCGGCGCCGTATTCCCAGAAGTCTTCCGGAAGCTGGCGGCGGCGGATAATGCGCGCCTGGAAGTGCATTTCCTCGTCTCCACAATTCAGGCGGGCAATGATGTACTCGGCGTGAATGATGCCGTTGTAAATGAAGCCGACGCCCGACTGCGAGATGTTGCGCGCCCAGACGCGCAGGTAGTCTGATTCTTGCCGTCCGGCGAGTGCGAAGTCGGACTCGGGAAACGCAATGGCGATCGTGCCGCGAATATGCGCGCGGTCGCGTTCGCGTCTCTCGGTCTGATGTCCGTTGAGCCGTTCATCCCAGCGGTCGAGTGACTCGAGCACTCTTTGCGCCCTGATGGCAACGCGGTCGATCTGGCCTGTTTCCATGGAGTGCCTGACGCTGTGTGAGATTGATGGAGATGCATCTCGCCTGTGGCGCGTGCACAGCATCCCCTGTCATTAATCGGTCGTCGCGGTGCGTCCGCTTGTGCAAACCAGACGCTGCATCAAGTTACGACAATAGACCGAGCCCGGATGTGATGGTCCTGACACGTTGCAAACAGCGCAGCCGTCACCGAGATGCGAGCCGGAATTTTTGACTCTGCAACAACCGATCGTTTATGCTGGATGTAACGACTGTGTGCCTGCCCAACCTCTGTTGAGGAGACCGGATCGGTATGCTGATGACACACTGGTTGAGCGCGCTTGAGGGCGCAAGGCCGTCGCGCATCTGGGACGATCACCGCCCCCTTCGCCACAAGACCCCGTTTGCTCCCTTCGTGGGGACGTTCTTCGCGGCCCAAATGGTGCCGGCATACGCCAGGACGCACACGCAACAGCGATGTCATCACTGGCGGGCACGCCAGAGATTGGGCTAAATCCCATCCGGGATAATCGTGGCGGCTATCCGACGCTGTTCGGCCTTTGTACGTCGTATTTACGCCGCCGGAACCCGCTACGTTATGTCAGATGCGCCTAGATCCCAGACTCGTGCCTAGTCCTCGGCGACGTACGGCATCAGACCGGCGAATCGGGCGCGCAACACGGCCTGGCGGACGGCTCTCTGGTACTTGGCACAGTTGCCGGTTCGTCGTCGCGAGAGCATGTGGCCTTCCCGATCGACCATCGTTCTGAGGGTCTTGAGATCCTTGTAGTCGACGTAGATCGGCCGGGGTGGCTTGTCGCAGCCGTTGGGGCAGAAACGGCAGCGCAGCTTCTTTTTCAGCCGCGCCCGTTTCTTTCTGAGTTTCCTCAGGTCGCTTCGCGTGATGGTCGCCATAGGGTGGTGTCCTTCATTCGGTTCGTTCGGCCCAACGCGCGTAAGCGTCGTGGAGGTTCAAGTAACCGGGCCGAAACGGGCGTCAATCCTAGTTAGTGCGAGCGACGACACCCAAGAATCGCCCGACTTGAATGTCGGATTATGATGATCCCGAAAGCAAGTTGCAACCGCAGCCCGGGACGGTCGAGCCAGTTGTGGCCGCACGCCGCCGGTGCAGACGAATCCGGCTGTCGCCGGTGCGCTTGATCGAGCGTACCAGATCGTAGCAATTGTCGCTCTCGATGGTTAGTTTGGATAACCTAACTTTTGCCGAACGGGCGCTCGTCCCCCGACTGGAGACCGGCATGCAATCGAGATCGGTTCGCATCATCAATCGGCAGCGCCTAGCAGTTCTGGTGCTGCTGGTCGCTTTTCCGGCGACGGCTGCTGCGGAAGATTTCCGCAAGTCGCTGCATATGGTCTCGATGCGCGACGGGACACAATTGGCGACCGACGTCTATGTGCCGGCGGGCGACGGCGCCTACCCTGTCATCTTCGCCCGCGGTCCCTATGGCAGATCCGGCCCCGGACGTGCCATGGCCTCTCTGGCATGCGGGCGGGGCTACGCATTCGTTTCGCAGGACATGCGCGGCCGTTTCGACTCGCAAGGCAGCGACGCGGTCGTCTTTCACAACGACGGCTGGTCGAAGCGGCGGGATGGTCACGATTCGTTGGCTTGGATCGCTGCCCAACATTGGTGCAACGGCAAGATCGCGACGTACGGCGGCTCGGCGCTGGGCATCACACAAACCATGATGGCTCCTGACGCGCCGGAAACTCTGAAGGCGCAATTCGTCCTGGTCGCCGCCTCAAGCCTGTATCACCAAGTTGCTTATCAGGGAGGCGCCTGGCGGAAGGCGCTCATCGAAACCTGGCTGAAGTCCAACGCTTTCGACCCCGCAACGCTTGAAAGCTACCTCGCACATCCTATTTACGATGAGTTTTGGCAACGGGTCGACGCCGCGGCGCAGGCCGAGCGTGTAAATGCCCCCGGCATCTATTGGGGCGGTTGGTACGACATCTTCTTGCAGGGCACCCTCGATTCCTTTACCAGCATTCACAACAACGGCGGCCCCGCGGCGCGCGGCCGGTGCGGCTTGATTATCGGCCCGTATGCCCACGGCGGGTTCAGCGAACTCGTCTACCCTGCGAACTCGCGCGAATCCCTTCCAGCCGGCAAGGCGCTGCGGTTCTTCGATCATGTTCTCAAAGGCGAACAAAACGGCATCGCGAGCGAACCCGCCGTGCACTACTACGTCATGGGCGACCCGACCGATCCGGATGCGCCTGGCAACTATTGGCGAGCCGCAGACAACTGGCCGCCGCCGTCACGCTCGACCTCATACTATCTGCATGCTGATGGCAATCTCGTACCACAGACGGCGCCACAGGGCGTCGAACAGCTGACTTACAAATACGATCCCTCTCACCCGGTCTTGACGGTTGGCGGGCAGAACCTGGTTTTACCCAAGGGACCTGCCGATCAGCGGAAGGTCGAGTCTCGCCCCGACGTACTGGTTTTCAGCAGCGAAGAACTCGAGGAGCCGATCGAGGTCACCGGGCGCATTTCGGCAAAGCTTTACGTTTCGTCGAACTGTCCCGATACCGACTTCACGGTCAAGCTGTCCGACGTCTATCCGGACGGCCGTTCGATGCTGGTCACCGACGGCATCTTGAGAGCCCGCTTTCGCGAATCGTTCCGAACCGAGCAGTTCATGGAACCGGGGAAGGTCTACGAACTAAACGTTGATCTTTGGAGTACGTCGCTGGTGTTCAACAAAGGGCACCGCATCCGGGTCGCGGTGTCGTCGTCGAACTCGCCGCGATTCGAGCCGAATCCCAACACGGGCCGCCCGTTCCGTGCCGACAAGCAGACGCGGATAGCAACGAACACAATTCACGTCTCCAGCGAACATCCTTCGCATATCCGGCTGCCCATCTACGTCGAAGCACCGGCAACGGCAGCCGCCGGCACCGAGTAGACGTTGCCTAGCATCTCGATCACCCAACTTTTTATGACGCCATTACGACGAGGGCAGAATGGACGACGCAGCGGCTGACGCGTTGAGTGCAGGAACCGAGCATCCGGGCATTCGCTGGGGACCGTTCACAACGCGGATTCCGTTCGTGCACACCGGTGTCACCTGGCCGGAACTGCTTCAGGGCGTCTTCGTCGCCGGTGCAACCGGATTGGGGTTGGTGCCGCTGTTGCAGGCCTACTTTGGTCTGACTTTCGAAGAATCCGTCACTTGCGTCATCATCGAATCGATCTTGATTTGCAGCGCGCCGATCATCTTCGGCGAGCCGTACGCATCGGGCTGGATCACGCCTGCGCTGCCGTTGGTGCTGCTGGTGCTGCTAGCCGAACCGGGAGGAGTCCCCACGTATCCAACGCCGGCGGAGAAGTTTCAATTCATGACGGCGGTTTCGATCAACTTCGCGGTGCTGCTGTTCATACTGGGTGCTACGGGCCTGGGCCGCCGCCTCATCAAGTGGCTGCCACCGGCGCTCAAAGGGGGCATCATCATGGGGGCCGCAATCGCGGCTCTCAAGAGGGTGTTCGTCGATTCGGATTACCTGAGCCAACAGCCGGTCGCCTTGCTGACGTCGCTGACACTCTGCTTGGCGCTGACGTTCTCTGCCCCCGTCCAGAAGTACAAGCATCGATACCGCTGGCTGGGACTGATTGCCGGATTGGGTCTGCTGCCGGGATTCGCTGCGGCTGCACTGGTCGGTCCGTTCTTTGATTCGCCGGTTCCTCAAGTAGTTCAAGTGCAGAAAGTTGTCGATGGCGCGCCGGTTTACGACAAGGCCGGCGACGCCGTGATGGTCGACAAGATGGTGCCGAAGGTCGACGACGCCGGTGAGCCGGTCTACGACGAAGGCGGTGAGCCCGTCCTGGTCGCCGAAACGAGAACCGTCAAAGAAGTCGAGTACGACCTGGGTTGGAAAGGCAGCACGCCGACGTTCGACGAGCTCATTCTGATTCCGCCGTTCGAGAGTTTCTGGAAAAAGTGTTCGCCGTTCTACATCGGTTGGCCCAGCCCAAAAATGTTTCTGGATACCATTTTGCTGGCGTTTATGGGCTACGTGATTCTGTTCGGCGATTTGATCACCGGCACTGAGGTGTTGCGGATGGCTGCACCGGCGAGGCCGGACGAAAAAATCGACATCAACTACAACCGCAGCCACTTTTCTCTGTCGATCCGCAACGGGCTGATGGCCCTGTTCGCGCCGTTCTTCCCCACACAGGGCTGCCTGTGGACCGGCGTGCAAGTCATCATCGCCCAGCGATGGAGCGAAGGCCGCAAGTCGATGGACTCCTTCTACACGGGGGTTTCGTCGTACTACGTCTTCGGCATCCCCGCCTTGTACCTGGCCCTGCCGCTGCTCATGGGTCTCAAACCGCTGCTCGGAATTGCCTTGTCTTTGACGCTCGTACTGACCGGCTTTGCCTGTGCCTACATCGCCATGGAGATCCCCAAGACGCAGATCGAACGCGGGGTGGTCATCCTGATGGCGGTGACGCTGGCAGTCTTCTCGCAACCGTGGATTGGCATGCTGGTGGGGATTGTGGCGACGGCTCTGCTGGTCGGATTCGATCGCGAGCCGGTCGAACCGCTGGAACACGATCAGCCGGCGGAGTGAAACGAAGGCCGGTGCCGCGTGCGCGATACCGCCTGCCGGTTCCAGAGAATCGACCGGCGAGACGGCATGTGAGGCCGTATGTCGCCGTAGCCGTCCAAAGGCTGAATCAACGCTTGGAATGGCTTGACTCGCCGCCAAAAACTATTATAATAGTTCAAGACTACACATTTAATCGAGACTCGGCGATGGCACGACCAAGAAGAGATCTGAAAGGAGAGCGGCCCGAGCTTTCTCCCCTCGAATTGGAGGTGATGGATGTCGTGTGGGAACTGGGCGAGTGTTCGTCGGCTGACGTAATTCGAGCCTTCAAAGTATCGCGAGATTTGGCGGACACGACAATTCGAACGGTCCTCGGAAAGATTCGCGAAAAGGGCTACCTAGAGCCGGTCCCGACCACCGAACGCGGCCTTCGCATTCGCCCTGTCATTCCGAAAAGCGCTGTTGCGAAACGCTCGATGAAAGGTGTCATTTCGAAACTGTTTGATGGATCTCCACGCCAAGCCATTTTGCACTTGCTCAAGGACGAACAACTGACCGCCGGGGACCTCGAAGCAATCCGCATGCTCATCGAAGAATCCGACAGGGGAGGCGGTCAACATGGGAATGAATGACTTGCTTCGGTTTGCGATCGAAGTCGTGCGAGCCAACACGCTGACCGAGCGTCTCGCCATCGCGAGCTGTGAGATCGCCGTGCTGGGAGCCGTTGTCTGGTTGCTGGCTCGATATCGGTGGATTCGCTCACCGAGATTGGTCGCGTGCTGTTGGTTGCTTGTGCTGTCGAAGGCCGCAGCGAGCCTCGTCGTCGGCCCTGTTTTTCTAATCGCTGACCTGAGAGGCTCCCAACCGATACAGGATCGATCGGTCGCTATCGCATACGCGCCAGCAGTTCGGGAAACAGAACCCGTCGAACCGCAGTTTGCAATCGACACGCCGAAACAAAATCCCCCGTCTTCAGCAGTGACGAACGAACATAGACTCCCCAAGGATCCGATGGCGATCAGTGAATTTGCTGTTCTCCTGTGGTTGGGCGGCGTGTTGCTATTTGTATCACACAGCGCCCGAGACCTGTTGCGGGTGAGGCGGCTTGCAGCAATCCCGGCACCGCAATCGGTTCAGAACGCCGCGCGGGATGCGGCCCGATGTGTTGGCATCAGAACTACGCCAGGAGTGTGGCTGACGGATGAATTCGACTCACCAGCTGTACTCGGCTACTTTTGGCCCAAAATCGTCGTTCCACGTTGGTTGTTGGCAGACGACGAAGTGAGCATGGATTGGATCTTGCGCCACGAGATGACGCATTTGCGGCATCGGGACCACATGGCCAACGCGATTCGTCGCGTCGCCCAGAGCTTGTTTTTCTTCCATCCTGTCGTCTGGTTTGCTGCCCGCCGATGGGAAGAGTCGGCCGAATATGCTTGCGATGCCGCCTTGGCAGAGTCCCCACGGGAAGCTCGCGATTACGCGCGGCGCCTTTACAGCTTACTGCTTCGCATGCAGCACCGCCGCAATGCAGCGGTCGCGAACGGCCTGTACGCGTCACGGACGCAAGTCGGCAGGCGCATCGAGGCGCTTCTCCGCCGTGATGGAATCTCGGAGCAGGCGAGCCGTAAGTTGCAGATAGCGGTCCTTGGTTTCGTCATCTTCACTTTGGCTGTGGGGGTTGGCGGGTCCGCCGACTCCGAGTCGAGAATCATCGGGGGGCAGGAAGACCATGTGCACCGTTTTAGTACCGCGATCGAAGAAAGCGCACTGACATACGAACTGCGGGTTCACGCAGTGGGCACGATTGGATTCAACGCCGACCACTCGTCAATTACAAGCATGGAAGACGACGCGCAGCTGGCATGTACGGTGAACACGCTTGGCAAGGAATTACAGTTTGTCGTTACACCCAACAAAGACGGGGCGATCGATGTTCTGTACCGGGTGAACGGCGACGAAGTTGACTTGGATGACACGGGGCGAAACTGGTTGCGCCGCGCATTGAAACGTGTGGGACGAGTTCGGGGAACCCAACCATGACTGCAAGCAACACCGCTCAAAGTCGGGGGCGCATGCTGCTGACGGTCGTCGTCTCCCTCGCCGTGCCGGCGTGTTCGCAACAACAGCCCAACCAAACATCGCAACCACAACCAGACTCAACCGTGCAGGGCGAGAGCGAACCCCAACCCGCCGCCTTGCCAAATGACGCCGAAAACCAGTTGCAGCCCGGCGCCATCGTTGAGGGCGACGTGGGAAACGCACTTGATATGCACCTCAGAAAGGGAGAACAAGGAGGTTTCTCCGGCGTCGCATTGGTGGCGGTGCGAGGCGAAATCGTTCTGTCGAAAGGCTACGGGCTTGCCGATCGCGAGCGTCGATCACCTTACACACAACACACGGTGAACTGCATTGGCTCGGTCACCAAGCAGTTCACGGCGGCAGCGATTCTCAAGCTCGAAGAGGAAGGCAGGCTTTCGACCGAAAGTACCCTCGGAGAGTTTTTCCCGGAAGTAACCGATGACAAACGAAACATCACGCTCCATCAACTTCTCACGCATTCGTCCGGCCTGCGTAGCACAGTCGGCGGCGACTACGACAAGTTCACGAACGAAGGTTTTCTGCATCGCGTCTTCTCGCTGCCTCTCGTGATGCGTCGTGGGGTTGCGGCATTTCGCTATTCGAACGTCGGGTACAGCCTGCTCGGGTTTGTTGTCGAACGCGTCTCCGGCATGAGCTACGAAGCGTTCCTCGCCGATCGATTCTTCAATCCCCTTGGGATGACTCAGACCGGCTATGTCCTTCCGACCTGGCCCAACGGAGGTGTGGCAATTGGATACAAAGAGAGTGGCGAGCCCTGGGGTTCACCGCTGGAGAAGCCTTGGGCCGAGGACGGACCCTACTGGGGTCTCAAGGCAAACGGCGGCATCCTTTCGACCGTCGGCGATATGTACCGCTGGATTACTGCCCTGCGCAACGGAGAAGTACTGTCCGAAGCTTCGATGAACAAGCTTTGGACAGGATATGTCGTTGACGCGCCCGACGTTACTCCCAGTCCAAAGTACGCGTATGGCTGGCGGATCATAACGACCAAGTACGGGAACCGACTGATTTCCCACAACGGGTCCAACGATATCTTTTTTGCCAGCGTCCGCGTTTTTCCAGACGATGATGTCGTCTTGGTCCTCGCGTCCAATACGGTCGGACAAGAAACGTGGCGCTACGAACAACCCGGACTCTGGCGAATTCTCTTTGAATCGGACGTGTCGCCAGCGACCGTGTCGCGTGCCACCAATTAAGTGTTCGTGTCGCCAACTCTGTCCGCAGTGTATCCCCGAGACACGACAGCCGGATTCGGCGTTGTTGTCTGAGCAGAGGAACCGAAATGGCCGATCTTCTGCCGCTCAATGCGCTTATCGTTTTGACGGCCTTTACGGGAAACGCAACCGACTATGCCGCTATCGAGCAGGGAGACCCGAGCGCGCGCGGCGCGCGAACTAGGGCAATCCCTCAACTCATGCGGTTCATGCACGTACCGGGCTTGAGTATCGCCATTTGGGACGACGCGGAAATTGTCTTTGCGAAGGCGTACGGCGTGACGGACGCGAAGACAAAACAGGCCGTTACAACCGAAACTCAGTTTCAAGCCGCCTCGATCAGCAAGCCGGTCAACGCCATGGCCGTTGTGAAGGCGGTTGAAGAAGGACGACTCCGGTTGGACGAGGACATCAATTCGATCCTCAAGTCCTGGAGATTGCCGAAGAACAGATTCGCCCGCAATAGCGTGACACTCAGGATGCTGCTCAGCCATACAGCAGGCACGACGACCGAAGGGTTCGACGGTTACACACCGCAAGAGCGTGTTCCGTCAATCGTCGACGTGTTGAACGGCAAAGGCAATTCACCCGCTGTGGAGGTCAGAGTGAAACCGTTCTCGCGGCGAATGTATTCCGGAGGAGGCGTTTGCGTCGTTCAGTTGGCGTTGATGGACACTTACCGAAAAGCCTACGCCGCCTTGCTCAAGGAATCGGTATTGGATCCGGCTCAAATGAACGATAGCTCGTTTGGAGATCCGTTGTCGCCGAAGGTTGCAGCCCATGGCCACGACCAGGATGGAGAAGTGTTTGCATATCCATGGCGTGTCTTTCCCGAGCAGGCTGCAGCAGGGTTGTGGACAACGCCGTCGGATCTGGCCCGCTTTGGGCTAGCCGTACAACAGGCGGTCGCGGGTGAAGCGGACGCAATCATCACCCGACATAGCGCGAGGCAGATGTCCACGCCGGTAGGCATTGGTGACTATGCGCTGGGCTTCCGAGTTTCAAAACGAGGTGACGCCACTTATCTCGAACACGGGGGAAGCAACCAGGGGTTCAAAGCCATGCTATTGGTCGCGCGCGATGGCGCATACGGTGTGGCCATCATGAACAATTCGGACTCGGGCAGCCTTATTCTGCGGGAGTTGAGGGATCGCGTCGGACAAACGCTGAACTGGCCGGGGTTTGATTGAACGGCCAAGACGCGGTAGCGGCGATGTTTCGCCCGCACGACCACACCCAATCAGCAGATCGCCTTGAATGTTCTGGCAACGCAGATCATCAACCGTGTATTCGGCGGGACCACGACACGGTTGATCACGGCATTCTCCAATACCGACTGATCGACGTTCGCCCATCTGCTCGCCGGAACCTGCCGCATGGGTTTCAACGACCCGATTCTCGGTTAAACTGGCATGGTTCGTGAAATACGAGCGACGGCAAGTCAGTCATCCACGCGAATCCTTCGCCCAACTCAGATCGACGTAGTGCGTGGGCCTTGAAACAACTAAAGGAAGCTCTCTTGAACGCAAGACGAATCTCAACAGCCGCTCTCATCACCGTGGCCTTGTCACCTCTGGCAGCGTCTCAAGCCGTTGCCGCCGATATCTACCAACAGCATGAAAACGTCGTGTACGGCGACGTACATGGCATCGGCCTGCTGATGGATATCTTCGTGCCGACCGGCGAAGGAAACGGCCTGGGAATAGTCGACGTCGCCAGCGGCGGCTGGCATTCCGACCGCGGCAAGATTCGCGATCACAAGCTGGCCCGCGTGTACGACATCATGTGCGCGAAAGGCTATACCGTGTTCGCAGTCCGTCCCGGTTCGATCACTCGGTTCAGCGGCAGCGACATGCTGGACAATCTCAAACGCGGCATTCGTTGGGTCAAAGATCACGCTGCCGATTACGACATCGACCCCACCCGGTTGGGATTGATGGGCGGCTCGGCCGGTGGACACCTGGCGTGTCTGGCTTCGGTCTCTCCCGACAATGGGGACACAGACACCACCGTCTGCGCCACGGCAGTCTTCTTTCCGCCCACCGACTTTTTCGATTGGGACGGCGTCTCGGTCAAACCGGGATCGGAGGGACGCTTGGGAGAGCTGATGACCCGTATGGTATCCGCCAGCGGTGTCGACGGCTTGACCGACGAGCAGATCGAAGAACGGCTCCACAACATCTCGCCGGCACGGCTCGTCACCGCGGACGCTCCACCGTTTTTGCTGATCCACGGCGACGCAGACCCTGTGGTGCCGCTACAACAGTCCGAGACGATGCTCTCGGCATTGAAGAAGGCAGGGGTCTCGGCCGAATTGATCGTCAAGCCCGGCGGCCAGCATCCTTGGCCGACGATCTATGAAGAGGTCAAGGTGATTGGCGACTGGTTTGACCGCCAGCTGCCGAAGACCGCTGCAGTCCAGTGACCCGGCGATAAACCAGTTCATGCCATCCCGAGAGTCCCGCGAAGGGAAACTCGCCGACCAACTCGTACCGCATTCCGGTGGGCGTCGTCACCTCATCCGGTGCTTGCGGATCGCGCCGCAGGCTGTGCGCCAGCAGCCACTGGGGTCCCTCCGCCGGCCACTCGCCGCGCCGAAAGTAAATCATCTCCTTGGCGGTCTCGCCTCGCTGGCGGGCGAAACCGAGCACCACAAGATGCCGCTGGTCGTGGTCGCTGGCCAGCGTCGCAAGGGGTGCGTCGGTCTGTTGCTCGAGGAACGCCAACCAAGCGGTGTAGTCGCCCCGGCCCACTTCCATCAGACGCATGGTGTGAACGGCGTTGCCCACGAGATAGCCGCCCAAAGCCACCACGACGGCAGCCTTCGCGAGGCGCCCTCTCTGGAACAGCCAAGCTAGCAGGCGGCTTTCCAACAGCAGCAGAAACGTAAGACTGACTACGAAGTACCGCGGGTAAATCTCTTCGCGCCGCAACACGAGCATCAAGACGGCGGGAATGACGACGATCGCGCCTGCAAAGAAGATCCACGAATCGGCGCCCTCGGCGCGAACGAGGACCAACCCGGCCACGACGGCCGCCAAGGCGGCTCCGGCGATGACAATGGCGAGGGCGCCCGATTCGGGCCCACCCTGCCCCAGCGAAAGCGTTTCGACAATCACGTCGGCCACGTCGATCGACGGCCCACCTGTGCTGGTCATGTGCCGAATGTTGACATAGTAGAACCACGCCAGAAAACCGCTCGGTAATGCGTGCCAGACCAGCAGCTGTCGAGCCATCGTTCCCATCGGTGCGGGCCGTGCAGCGAGATGCCACACTGACCAGACTCCCAAGGCGATGTAGCAATACAAATACGTCAACTGCGCTAGAAACCCACAGACGGCGACCACCGCGAACAAAAGTCCCCACCATCGGCTGCCGCCTTCCATCGCCTTCGCCAACAGGTGAAACGAAAGCAGCGAGAACAGCATCACATAGGCATACCCGCGGGCTTCCGACGAGTAATGAATCAGCACATACGAGCCGCCGACGAGCAGCATGGCCAAAACGGCTTCAAGTCGGCTGCGTCGCGCGCCAATCAATCCGGCAACGGGCACCGCCGCGGTCCCCGCCACCACCGCCGGCAGCCGAAGTTGCCACACCGTGGCATCTCCGCCCCACGCAAACATCACCCACGATGCCAGCACGTGGTTCGTTTCCTGTCGCCACTCAGTGAGGATCGTCCAGGGCGACTCCTGTTGCGAAACAAGCAACAACGAAACAATCTCGTCCAACCACAAATCGCCCCGAGCCGCCAGCAGTCGCAACACACCCGCCGCGCCAACGAGCAGCAGCGAGACGATTACGGCGAGATGGTTGTGGTTCTCGTTTGGCACTTCAAACAACCATGTCAGGGACAAGAAGCCGCTTGTCTTGTCTCCTCTCCCGCTGGCGGGAGAGGGTTAGGGTGAGGGTCTTCAAATTCGGCTTCGCTCCCGAAGCGCGTTCCGACAGCTCACACCTCGCTGGAGCAAGACTTCGCCATGTTCGCCACTGTAGGATGGATAGACCGCGTCTATCGCGGTATGACACATCCATCTTATGCCGAAAGCGCTGGCAGTTCCGAATCGATCCCCATCAATCTACTCTTGCGCCAACCCGCCTGACTCGTGCCACCGCAATCGTCACATCAACCGCAGCTGCCTGAAGCCATCAATGTCGGCCCACTCTCGCTCAAGGCCAGCCGGTGGAACACGGCGATTCTGACGTTCCTGTTGCTGTGGACGTTCCTGATCGGATGCGTCCACATGACCAGCTTCGATATCTGGTGGCACCTGCGGACCGGGCAGTTGATTCTGGAACGCGGCGTGCTGCCGCAGACTGACTGGTTCACCTACGCCGATTGGGACAAGCCCTGGATCGACCTGCATTGGGGCTTCCAACTCATCGTCACCGCACTGCACGCCGCCGGTGGCCCCGAACTACTGGTGCTCGTCAAAGCGGCCTGCCTGTCTGCAACGGTGGCGGTCGGCTGGTTGGCGTGCGGTCGCGGCTTGCCCGCTTGGGCCAAGGCGATGCTTTGGCTGCTACCGGCCATTTGCCTTTCGGGTCGGGCATTGGTGCGCCCCGAGATGTTGTCGCTGGTGTTTCTGGCGATGTGGTGTTGGGTCCTGGCGCGGGTCGATGAGCGGCCCCGGCTGATCTGGACGCTGCCGCTGTTGCAGGTCGTCTGGATCAATTGCCACGCGCTGTTCGTCTTGGGGCTGGTCGTGGGCGCGGCGTTTTACGTCGATCGCGCAGTCCGCGAAGTCGCCGGTGGACGGTACGGATTGGCGGCGGTCGACTCGAAGTTGCGGTTTGGCCAGTTGACCATCGCGGCCGTGTTGACAGTTCTTGCCAGCCTGGCGAACCCGTATCTCGAACGGGGCGCGTTGTTTCCGCTCGTGTTGTATCAAAAGTTTTCCGTCGACCATGACTTCTACTCGATCCGCATTGGTGAGTTCCAGACGCCGCTGGCGCTGTGGCGGCGGATCGGATTTGGCAACCTGTATCTGCTTTCGGAAATCGCGCTGTGGCTGATGACCGCCGTGAGTTTTCTTTGGCTGGCACGCGAACGCCGGATCAACATCATGCGGCTACTGCTGTTCGCCGGCTTTTCGCATCTGGGCTGGAGGGCCGCCCGCAATACGAATCTGCTGGCATTGATTGGCGGCGTTGTGTTGTGTGCCAATTGCGCCGAAGCTCTGGCCCTGCGCCGCCGGCGTCTCTCGGCGAACAACAAGCCGTCGCGGCACGCCGGAGCTTCCCAGCCGCACTCAGTCGGCCGGTTGTTCAACCCCATCGCGGTGACGCTTCTCGTTGTGCTCTCACTCAGTGTGCCGACCGGTTATTGGAGTAGTTGGGGCGGCGAAGGCCGTCGATTTGGGATCGGCATCGATGAAGCCAAGTATTGGTACGCTCTGGGAGCCGCGCGTTTTGCCGGCCAGGAGGGAATGCCTCAGACTGCGTTCATTGCCACCATCGGACAGGCAGCACCCTATGCCTATTACAACGCGCCCAAGCGCCGAGTCTTCATGGATGGCCGGCTTGAAGTCGCGACGCGAGCCACATTCGAACGGCACGAGCTGGTCCGCGACATGATGGACCCCAGCGGTTCGCTGTTCCGTCCCGACGCGGCTTGGGTCGAACTCATTCTGGACGAAGAGGGCCATGTTCCAGCCGTGATCCTCGACAGCCGCCATGCCCGAGACCAGATCAATGGGATGTTGCTGACGCCCAGCTGGCGTCTGGTGTTCGCCGACCCGGCCGCCGCAGTCTTTCTGGATGACTCTCTGGCCGCCCGTTTGGAGCTACCGCGCGTCGATCCCGAGCCCCTATACTATCCGCCATAACGGCGGACGACTCGCTTGCATGGTTGTATAATCGCACGAAGTGAGGGCCGTCGGTGTGGCCGGCCCAGATCGCAGTGCTGGGAGTTGCCCGGAACAGCTTATGAATCAGTCGCCACGGCCGATTCATTCAACACCGCCCAGGGCCGACTTCGCCTCGCGCCCGGCGTCGACCACTTGGGAAAGCGTTGCGGTGCCCGGCGTACCGGGCGTCGTCTGGATTTGGTTCAAGCCGCCCAGCTTTCCGACGGGGCTCGCGTTGCAGGTTCCTGATGAGACCTTCGGGCAACTGCCCGAGCCCGGCCTGCTGACTTTGCGGGCCGTGTTGCAGGCGGTCGACGTCGATGCCGGCGGCGCTACGCAGATCACGATGTACGGCGCGACTTACGAACAGGCGAGCATGCCAGCCGTGTTGGACCAACCGCTGCCCCGGCCGGCGGCAGGCGTCGATCCGCAGATCTTCGTCTGGATGGGTGCGCAACTCGCCGCAGCCCCACAGGTGATCGCGGCTGCCGATCCCGCGGAGCACGGCGACTTCGACAGCGTTTTCCAACAAATCGAGGCGGACTGGCAGTCGTCGCAAAACATGGAGAAGCAGTTGACGGCGATGCGCAAGCAGTTGGCCGCCATGTTGAGTCGACTCAGTTCGCTAAACCGTGACTTAACTCCCGAAGAGGGCAGCAACGCCGACCGCAAAGACAAGAACGATTGGCGCGACGCCCGCCGTTGGCTCCGCGAGTGCTGCACGAACCTCAGCCGCTACATCCGCGAGCACGACGTGGGCGACGTCAGCTCGGCCGGCCGGCGCAAGTCGCTGGAGCAAATCTACCGGCAATGCGTCGTCCCGCGACAGTCCTTCGACGGCATCGCGCAGGCCCAACGCGATTTCGAAGCTTACCGCAAGCTCGTTCAGAACCTGCAAAGCCGCATGCAAATGACGCTGTCGGCCTCGACCGCCGACGGCGAACGCCGAGCCCAACAAGTCCTGGCCAGCATCGCCGCCAAGATCCGCAAGAACCGGGCGAAGCGTGGGTAGCAATCGGTCGCACGCGCCTCAGGTGTTGACCAAACAAGTAGGAGTCGTGCACTCCCGAGTTGTGAAACACCATGTAGAATGAGTCTGGTGAATGACGGCGACTTCGCCCCCGGGGTGGCGCATGCCAACTTGACGCTCTTCCGCAGTCGTTTCCTTGAGTCGAGTCGGAAGGCCAATCGATGCAAGGCCCTATCCGTAAACTCTGTCTGCAGGCGATCGCCGTCACGCTGGTCCTCCTGGCTTTGCCCGGGTGCTTTGACATGGGCCGCAGACCGCCGAACGCTCGTGGCCAGTGCAAAAACCAACTGCGGGGGATCGGGCTCGCGCTGCATGCATACCACGACCGTCATGGATCGCTGCCTCCGGCGACGGTCACGGATGCCGCAACCGGCCACGAGCACAGTTGGCGGGTGTTGTTGCTGCCCTATCTGGAGAAGCGGGACGTGTACAAGAAGTATCGATTCAATGAGCCTTGGGATAGCCCGCACAACCGCAAACTAGCCGATGACGTCTCTATTCTGTTTCGTTGTCCGGCGCGTACGCCTCCGCAGCCGGGAATGACCAATTACTTGGCGGTGGTGGGACCCGGTTCTGTCTGGGACACCGGCGCACCGAATGCCGAGTTCGGGTCGGCCAAGGATGCACGCGTGGTGCTGGTCGAAACTTCTTCAGACGAGGTCGGGTGTTTCGAACCGCGGGACTTTGATCTGTCGGCCGTTGACACTCGGTCGGGAACTATGGGCGACACCCTGATCTCAAGTGAACACGTCGCCCCTCAGGTGGGTTTGCTGAACGGCGAAGTCCGCATGATTCCGCCTGAGGTGCGGATGATCGACTTCATGAAGCTCGTGACCGGGCCGTGACTGGCATCGCCGGTTTGTGCTTGACTTCGACGAGCTGACCAGCCGCACCGCCTCCAGCTTGAACTCACGGGTGTAACTACGTCGCTTCATGCTCATCTTGGACTTCCTCCTCTCGAAGAGCTTACACTCTTCATTGAGCGCCCACTATTCGTGGGGAAGCCAGGCTACCGCAAACTCTGCCAGGCGGGCGCATATGAGATTCTACGCACAGTCGGCAAACTCAGATTGGTGGCAATTCTTCGCGATCATCGTATTGTTGCCGCTATCGCTTGCGGCGTGTTTGTGGCTGCAGTCAGCGTATCCAGTGATTGCCTTCGTGTTTGTGACGATTGTTTTCCCGATCATTCACGGACATCGTTTTGAGTTTGACGAAGTCGAGCGGACCATCACGATTCGGACCGTCTGGTTCTTCTTCAAAGAAACCGACAAGGTTCTGTTCGCTTTCTCCGAAGTGATAGGACTTGACTTGATTCGGGAGGGCGAGCAGAACTCGTGCAAGCTGCGCTTCGCCGATGGGCGAGTCTACACTCTTGTTGACTATCGATATCGGCAATTGCGCGAAGTTCTGGACCCCGAGTTCAAAGAGCCCCCGAGCACATCGTGGCGCGATGCTCGGAGTCGGACGGGTTGACGGAGCGCTTTGGCAGCCTCTTGGGTTCGCGCCAAGGGCTCTTGAGGCGGGACCGGGTGCATTAAGATTCGGTTGTTCAAAGTCGGGGGGGGGCTTTGAGGCGAAAGGCGTGGTCCGACCGCCCATGCCCATCGACGCTTCGGCCCCTCACTCACCCTCTCCCCCACATCGTTGGCGACCTGAGCGCTAGAAAACGGAGAGGGTGGAACGCGCCAACGATCCAGGGGAGAGACGGCAAGAAAAGTTTACGCCGTCGCAGCAGACTGATTTCACACAGCCCAGCGCACGTTGAGTCGCGTTCGCGACCGAGTTGTTGATTGCTTTCGAGGGAGTGCCTGCGACGGTAGACTGTTCATGCGTGAACATGTGCTTGAATTCACGTGTTCAAACTCAGACGTGATCGCCGCGAGGGACTGCCTTCCGAACCTCATTCTGTTCCGGGGAACTTGCATCGATGACCGAGCAGCTTCAGAAAATCGTTCAGTCGAGCCTCTTTCAAAACTTCATCTTGTTGGTGATTCTCGTCGCCGCCGTTCTCGTCGGACTTGAGACGTATCCGACGATCATGGCCGAACACGCCGAACTGCTGCACGTGCTGAACAACGCGGTGCTATGGATTTTCGCTGCCGAGGCGGCCGTCAAAATGGCGCAGTATGGGAAGCAGTGGCACCGCTATTTCGTGGACCCTTGGAATCTGTTCGACTTCACGATCGTCGTTGTCTGCTTTCTGCCGGTCAACGCGTCGTATGCGGCCGTGCTGCGGCTGGCCCGTATCATGCGTGCCATGCGGTTGATGACGGCGTTGCCGCAATTGCAGTTGATCGTGGGAGCCCTCATCAAAAGCATTCCTTCGATGGGATACGTGGGCATCTTGCTGTCGCTGCACTTCTACGTGTACGCGGTGATGGGGGTCTTCTTGTTTCGCGACAACGATCCGGTCCACTTCGAGGCGCTGCCGACGGCGATGCTCAGCCTGTTTCGCGTCGTCACCTTGGAAGACTGGACCGACATCATGTACATCCAGATGCTCGGCTCCGACGTGTACGGTGGAGCGGGTGCGTACATCAACACGACCGGCGTTCGCGTGGTGCCCTCGGCCATGCCGGTCGTGGGCGCCTGCTACTTCGTCTCGTTTGTCATGTTTGGCACGATGGTCATGTTGAACCTGTTCATCGGCGTCATCTTAAACAGCATGGATGACACGCGGCACGAGCGCGAGCTCGAGGCCATGCAAGCCAAGCGGGCGGCCGGAAAATTGATCGACATCGACGACGAGGTGGACAACATCGAGCAACAATTGACTGAGGCGATCGAGAGCCTCAACGATCTGCGCATCCGATTGGAGACTCGGCAAGCCGTTGACGCGAACGGCCGATAGCCTGCCTCGCCTCCTCGGCCGTGTTACAATGCGGGCGATTCCCGTGACAGAATCCGTTCTGGACGGGCAAAAGATGCCACCTTCTGCGGACGATTCAACCGGAATCCGGAGAGAGCCATGCCGAGTGACAACCGCCGTCAACTGAGCCTGCTGACCAGCGCGGTCGTGCTGGCAGTCGCCTGTACGCTGCAAAACGTGTATGCAGAAAATGGACTGCCGGTTGCAGCACCCGCAGATGCGGGCATGTCGGCAGAGCGGCTCGAGCGGATCAATCACCTCGTGCAGGGCTACATCGACCGCGGTGAGTTGGCCGGTACGGTGACGCTGGTGGCTCGGCGGGGGCAAGTTGTGCACTTCGAGGCGCACGGCCAGCGCTACGTCGAAGAGCAACTGCCCATGACGCGGGATACGGTATTTCGCATCGCGTCGATGACCAAGCCAATCGCATCGGTGGCGCTGATGATGTTGTACGAGGAGGGGCTGTTTGCCCTGGACGATCCGATTTCCAAATGGTTGCCCGAATACGCCGACTTGCAGGTGGCGATTCCAGCGCCGCCCAACGAGCGTGTTGCATCGCCATTCAAGCTGGTTCCCGCCGTGCGTCCCATTACCGTGCGGCACGTGTTGACTCACACCGCCGGTTTGGCAAACAGCTACCGTGGCCTGACGCGAAGCCTGTATCTGGACGCGGTGCGGGCCGAACCTCGGGCGGTCACCGTGGAAGAGTCGCTATCGCGGACGGCCAAAGTGCCGTTGAACTTTCAGCCGGGCGAGGCCTGGGAATACGGTCGGGCCACAGACGTGGTCGGGGTTTTGGTCGAGAAGATGTCGGGAATGACGCTGGATGAATTCTTGAGCGCGCGAATCTTCGAACCGTTGGGGATGCACGACACGCATTTCAACATTCCCGAAGCAAAGATCGAACGGCTTGCGGCGCTGTATCATCCGGACGACGAAGGCAAGATCGAGCTGACGGCCGCTCCCGCGTATCGCAAACCGCGCAAGTACTTCTCGGGCGCCGGCGGCTTGTCGTCGACGGCAGCCGACTATTTCCGGTTCCATCAAATGATGATCAACGGCGGCCAGTTGGACGGGGTCAGTATCCTCGGCCGAAAGACGGTCGAGCTGATGGTCACCAATCACATCGGCGATCACGCTGTCTGGCTGAAAGGACCCGGCTACGGGTTTGGCCTGGGTTATTCGATTCTGTTGGACTCGGCCAAATCCAGCGAGCCGATGTCACCAGGCAGCTACGGCTGGGGTGGTGCGTTTTGCACCTATTTCTTCGTCGATCCTGTCGAGGAACTGCTCGGAGTCTTCATGACGCAGGTGCGTCCCTACACACATCTCGATGTCCGCCGACAGTTCGCCGTGATGGCCACTCAGGCCATCGTCGATAAGCCCCAAGGCGGCAAGAGCCAAAGAGTGGTGGGGCATCAAGCGATCCGGTGATCGATCTGAGTGTCGCCCGGTTTTCGGGTGAAGTAGATCCGAGCCGTAGGCTTGTATCTTCCGAATCGAGCATCACGTCGCAGCCGGGTCCTCGACACCGAATGCTCGCGCGGTCGTGTAAGAATTACAATCACTGCGCGGGGTGATATGGATGCCGCGCGCGCGAGCCTAAGTTTGTAAGCCACGTTGTGCAGAACGCTTAGGGCCTGGGTGGGGACGCAGCGGCGGATGAAGTCGGTTGGACGGCCCGACGATTGCACAGAGTGGCCGGCTCGATCGTACATGCCGGTTCCCATCCTCTGCCGAGCCCCTATCGATGCGCGCGTTGTCTGCCACATTTGCATTCGCCCTGCTCCTGACCCCGACTGCCGGCGCGTTCGGCGAGCCAGTCGACATTGACGTGGCGGGCAAGCTTTCCGGGGCTCTGGACGACATGTCGCACATGTCGAACAAGTCGGGGTATACGTTCCGCGTGCTGATGCGGGGCCTGCAATATCAGGGCCAACTCGGCAGGACCGTCGTCGAGACGACGGCAGAAAACCGCCACACTGTGTGGTTGGGGCTGCGTAATTTCTACGTGAGGATCGAACGCACCGACATCGCGGGTCAGCCGGGGCGAGCCGCTTGCGGCCCGCTGGATCTCGTGCTGGGCAATCAGCGAGAACTGTGGCTTGGCTTTGAAGTCGAAACGCGGGCGGACGAAACGAATGAGAACGAGGTCCAGCTCGTGCTGCTGGCGACTCGTTTTCGCCTGCCTCCGGACAACTGGTCAATTGGATCCCCCGCATGGGTGAAGACCTCCGGATTCGGCATGACCCGCGAGAACGTGGTCAGTGGCATTCGTCGCGGTCTGTTGGAGAATCGCGAGCGGATCGCACAGCGCGTGATCAAGTCAGCGCCGGCCATCTATGCGCAAGCGGCGGCGCTCTCCGATCGGTTGCCGCCCCTGGTTCAACAACGCGCTGAGCCACAGCCGAGTGGCGGCGTTTTAGGTGAGTCCCTCACGACGTTGAGCAATCCGTCGTCGCGGGAATGGAAGCAGACGCCGCAGCCGTAATTCTCGCTGCAGTTGTGCTGCGGTATTACGCAGAGGTCGCTATGTTTTGCGGCCGTCTCCTGACCATCGGCATCAACACATCTTTCGGACGGCACACGGAGTGTGCCTACTACAACAAGATGCGCGACCGACGCAGACGCTGATCGCACTCGATAAGTCTAAATGCAAGTCGTTTGACTCACCGCGCGGCCGCCATTTCGGCAATGCTGGAGAATCGGGTCTTCGGTCCGGCGCTCAGCCGCTCCGCGCGTGCGGTGACGACCTGAACTTTCGGCGCGAGTTTCGCCAGACGGCGGCGCTGCCACCAGCCAATGCCCGTGCCGCCAACGTGCAGTTGCTCCAGATGTGTCAGCGCCGGCAGGATGTCGCCGAGTCCCTTCGCGGAGATTTGGGTTTCACGCAGGTCGAGTCGAATCAATCTGCGAAAAACAGCGAGCTGGCCAATGCCGTCATCGTCAACCTCGCTTTCGGCCAGGTCGAGCAATCGCAGCGAATCGTGCAGGTGGTTGTATTGCGCGATGTGCGACACAACCTCGTTGGTCACGCCGGGCCCGTTGAGCCGCAATCCGACAATCCGTTCGGCGACCTGCGCGAAATCACCGAACGACTGGCGGCGCCAATCCAGCTTTTCGATTTCGGCGGTTCCGCCGAACTGCTCGATTTCTTCGATCAGTTCCTGGTCGGCTGCGTAGCGTTCGATGTGGGCAGCCAACCATCCACGCCGACCGGCGCTAAACTCGACGAATTCGAGAGCTTGCTCGTATGCATCCGACAGGGCTTTGAAGTCTTCAGGAGTGCCGCCGGAATCGGGATGTGCGTCCCGTGCTTTGAGTTTGTAGGCCTGCCGCACGTCATCGCGTGCATAGGGTGGCAGCAACCCGAGGGCCACCATGAAATCCGGGCGATCGTCAGCGATGGATGGTTGATGCGGCATGTATGAGAGAATCAGCAGGATGATCGCGATTATGCAAGGCCGTGGCTTGCGCTGAATGCGGAGATTCCGTCCCCGGCAGAGCGACAAGATCATACCCAACGAAAGTGAGACCGTCGCCGGACAGGCCGACTTTTTTCAGGTCCACAGCCACAGCCGAACCACAGCCGGGTGCGTGCCGCGTGGCGAACAACGATTTGCCAGGTGGCGATTCGTGAGGTAGGCTTCCGGCGGATCCGTCACAGACTCGGGGTGCCCCCGTTGTGCGCCCACGATCCTGCGAGCCCCCCGCCGATTCAACGATCTTCGATCGTCCCGCCAACGAGTTTGCACCGTGATTTCTCCCCCGACACAGCGCAGTCGCACAGCACAACTGTGCCTCAGCAGCGGTCGGAGGGGTTTTACGCTCGTCGAAGTGCTCATCGTCGTTGTCATTATCGGAATACTCGCTTCGATCCTCGTGCCCCGCTATACCGATTCGCGGGAGGAGGCCGCCAAGTCGTCCTTGACGATGAGCGTGGCGGTCATCAAGAGCCAGGTCGACTTGCGGTTTCACACCACGGGAAGCTGGCCGGCCACCATCGAGGCCGATTGGTTTGCCGGAAACCACTTGCCCAAGAACATCGAGGACGATTTTGATCTTCCCGAAATCGAGGTGGTCTCGGTTGCCGGAAAAATCGATCCCGACGAGAAAGTTATCGACGGAGATGCTGCCGGCGCCTTCTGGTACAACGCGGCCAACGGCATTGTGCGGGCCCGCGTTCAATCTCGGGCAAGCGAAGGCGAAACACTCGTGTACTACAACGACGTCAACAAAGCTTCAGCGACCGATCTCGGAAACTATGAACTCCCCGATGCCTCCTGACAAATCGGCGACGACGGCGAGCGGCAAGAGGCTCGATGTACGGCGCTGTCTCGGCCTCGCATTGCTGCTGCACTTCGTGGCAATTGCCGCGATCAAGTTCCACTCGGGCACAGCGGTCGACCTGTGGTGGTTGTCGCACGTCGCCCTGCTAATGGCGGGCGCCGGATTGCTCATCGATTCCACCGTGCTATGGACGGCAGCACTCACCAAGATCGGCATGCTGCACGTCTTGTGGCTGTTCGACTTCGGTGTGTGGCTGACTGCCGGCTGGTTCCCACTCGGTGCATGCGGCTATGTTGCCGAGGGGGGCATCGCCATGTGGATTGCGACACTGCATCACTTCTACTTGCTCCCGCTGCTCGTTGTCTTGTTCGCCAAGCAACGGCGGTATCCATTGGAAGCCCCACTGACAGCGACGGCGGTGTTCGTCTACCTGACCATCGTGAGCCGGGCCATTCTGCCGGCTGGGGCCAACGTCAACTTCGCGTTTCAGGTGACGTCGGCGACACGCAACCCGATCTCGATGTGGGTCAATGGACTGCCGGACGCCGCCTATCTGCCGGCGCTCAACGCCGTGGCGTTCTGCTTCTTCTTCCTGCCGACGGCCGCCCTCTTGTGGCGCTGCGCGAAGCCGGCCGGCGACGAGCGTTCGCATGGTCTGGCACATCCCGCCTGATTAGCGCTGAGGGCTGCCGTCAGCACGCATCGGCGAGTGCCGGAAGGGTTGACGTTCTTGAAACGAAGTGTTCCGGCCACGAACGGTTCCTGACACAGTGCAGGAACGTATCGGGAACGAGGCGAAGAAAAGGGGCACACTTGTCAGAGATCGCCGCTCACAATGTCGTCCTGAACCTCGTCGCGAAATTGCTGCATCATGTGCGGTTGACCTTCAAGTCGCTCGACCATTTCATTAACCGTCTCCCAGTGATCACTCGGGTCGCGAAAGTAAGAGATCTGTGGTTCGTAATGCGCCTCGACAGACCGCAGCAGACCCGGAGCAGCCGCAAGATAGATCGTCAAGAAGCAGGCCGCTGCGCAGAGTGCCGATCTGCTGACGCATGCCAGCAATCCCCCCCAGTTGCTGCGAGGTCCCGAAATCCAGTATTTCAGCCCCTGTGCACTATGCCGCACGCTGCGGCACATGTACCAGACCGCTACGAAGCATAAGGCCGCTCCCAAACTTGATTGGACTGTGGGATAGGCCGACCATTGGAAAAACACCCACTCCCATTCACCTCGATTGAGTTCCAGTGCGAGTTTCAACTCTTCGGGGGACCATCCGTCGACCCCTCGAGCTGGAACCGCCAGACCAGAGACCGCCTCGCTGAGAGACGCGTTGTAAATCCTGAGCACAGGCATCACGGCCACCGTACACAACACGAGAAACCCGAGCACGCCGGTGTTCTGCAACGGGACGTGACCTGTTTTCCGGATGGACCTGCGAATCCGAAGCATCCAAAACGCGATAAACGGAACCGAGAGGAGAAGAGCCGAGAACATGACCCGCCGATCGGCGATTGTCTTGAATAGAATGCTTTCGCGTGCCCGCGACTCCCACGCCCCCCACAATATTGGCAGAAAGAGAATTGCGAACAGCCAAATGCTGATAACCAAGAGCAATGAGCGTATGGGGCGTTCCTGAACCCTGCCGAGATAGCTGTGCGTGATTCGTGCACCCGTTACCGCTGTCCATGCCAACATGCAGACGAGCGGTGACCAGCCGAGTGCGTAGACGATCCATTCTTGAAGTTCCAGGCTGACGACCCGGGCCGGAGCCAATCCAAAGACTACAAAGACCACGCCAAACCCCAGAATCCACGACATCACATGACGCAGCGGCCCAAGCGGGATCTCCTGAGCTTCGTGTCTCTTCAGTAGCCAAGTTGCAATACACCACCCCACCAGACCGATAGGAAGCAAGAGGACGGCAGATGCCTGAGTGAGTCCCGTAGACACTGCCAGTCCTGCGTTCGTAAGACCCGTCGGAACGCCGCTCGACTGTAGCGTTTGGTTGCCAGTTGGAAGATCGAGTTTCTGGTTGACTGCTTGGAGAACCTTTCTTTTCACGCGGTCATTGACGTGCTGCTCGGTCAGTTGTGCAAGTTCTTCAGCCGTGATGTTCACATCATCAACGAGTCTCTCGAATCGTCTGAACGCAATGATACGGCAGAATTCTGCGGAACCGCGTTGTCCGGCCGGCTCGCCAGATCGCAAAACCTGCCCGGGCACACGTAGAAAACGCCGCAGAACTCCGACTGCACCCGCGACGTCATTTGTGGACCTGTATTCATCGGCGACTGCTATCTGCCAACGCAGAAGTTTTACTAAAGGAACGGTGGCGATATTTTCAATCGAAGAGTGTCCTGCCACTTCTGCTGCTTCAGTCATCGAGACCGATGAGAGAGTGAGAAACTCTGCAAGCGCCGGAAAGCATCCTGTGCCGAACAGAAGCTGCTCCTCTCGTAGTCCGCGTTGATAATGCTCGGTTCCTTGCTCGAATGGCCCTTGCTCGTGAATGTTCACGCCGCCACCGTCGTCAAACTCTCCACTCATGATCCAATAGCAAAGTGCCGCCAGATAGTCGTATAGCGCGTTGTTCGGGTCATGCTTCGATGAGTCCTTGAGAACAGCGGCCCAGTTTGCGGTGCGCGGCTTGAATTGTGCGCCAAACGAACTGCGATCAAAAAGGAGAAGTGCCCGCATCCGCCACCACTCGCGATTCTGGGGTTCAAGCTCGGTGGCTCTCGCCGCATAGCGGGTGCATGCGTCTCGACATTGTCGCTCAAATTCTGCCGCCGCGCGTTCCATCGAGGCGACGTCCAGTTGTGGCCCTAATTCGAAAACACCCTGCTCAGGCCGCACATACTTCGCGCCGTTTCCAAAAACGGGGCTGTCCAGAACCCAGGCCGCTCCCATCAAAATGTCAGCGGTGGGGGGAACCTCCCCGTCGCAGATGCGCTCGGCCTCGGCTAGCCAGAACTGCGCTTGTTCAGCGGCATCCTGATTCTGAATCGGGTGGTGGCTATACCCGAGCCGTCCGATCGTTGCTTCGAGCCAAGTCCCTGAAAGGACTTCCCAACCAGTTTCGGAGTACGCCGCAACCGACACAACGCGGATGCCCAGCGCCAACCAGACCAGCGAGACGCCAATCATCCAGATGTGCTGACTAGACAGCTTCACACGATGCTCCACCAGTTGACTGGTTGGCCGTGAATGCCAAGTACAACGGCAATGGAGTTTGGGATGATGGAACACGAAGACTGGAAGAATCGGCTTTTGGTGTATGCGGGACACCTTGGCACGTAGTGATTATCCTCTTGGCCTCTTCAAAGTTCCAGAGAAGTTACGAGGTGGCTTTCGGCGTCTTCTTCATGCCGGTGGCCGCCCTGTTGTGGCGTTGCGCGAAGCCGAAGGCGAGCGCGGCCTGAGCGATTTTGTTGCGCACCCGGCGGGCACAAACGCGTCCTGACTGGGCGACGGCCATGTCTTGCAGAATAAAACCAGGTGGCGGAGCCACCGTCTGCGAATGGAAAAACTCCTCGCAAGCGTAGCGAAACCTGCCGGTGACCCCCTGCGGCGGTAGCCGCAGTTCAGTTTCGGCACGAGTCTTGCATCCGGCCGTGAGTCAATCAATCACTCCACCGGCTTCGGCGAGTCGATCAGCCACACAGTTGGGCGCTTGACTCGTTCGAATCCGTGCCTCCTGTCGTCCGAGACCGATGCATCTGAGACGTCACGCAAGGAAGCGATTGGAATCGTCATGTTGGAAAACTACTGAGAACGCAATCGGTCGTGTTGAACCGGCAGTAGAAACTTTCACTTGAGGCTCCGCGCACGGTACCTGGCCGGCTAGCCCGCGCTAGCCGACGCATGCGACGAACGTGCGCGCCAATGCAGGCGTTTACACGGAAAGGTTTGGCTGCATGGAACTGCAGAACAAGGCGGCACGCATCAACTTGTTCAACTTTTCGACGCCGCAAATGCGCGCGTTTCACATGTCCTGGTTCGCGTTCTTCCTGTGTTTCCTCGCCTGGTTCGGTATCGCACCGTTGATGAAAGTCGTCCGCGAGGAAATGTCGTTGACGAAGTCGCAAGTCGGCTGGTGCATCATCGGGTCGGTGGCGGTGACCGTCATCGCGCGGCTGGCGATTGGTTGGCTCTGTGACCGTATCGGCCCCCGTTTGGCCTACACGTGGTTGCTGCTCATCGGCTCGATTCCCGTGATGTGCGTCGGGTTCGCTCATGATTACACCAGCTTTCTATTGTTCCGCGTGGCGATCGGCGCAATTGGTGCATCGTTCGTCATCACGCAATATCACACCTCGGTGATGTTCGCTTCCAACTGCGTGGGGACTGCGAACGCTACCAGTGCCGGTTGGGGCAACCTTGGCGGCGGGGCGACGCAACTGCTCATGCCGTTGGTGTTCGGGTTCTTCGTGACGGTGTTGGGAGTGAATACGGCTGTGGGTTGGCGGACTTCGATGATTGTGGCCGGCTTGCTATGCGCCGCGACCGGCGTGGCGTACTTCTTTCTGACCCAAGATGCACCGGACGGAAACTTCAAAGACTTGCGGGCGGCAGGCTTGCTGCCCCCCAAGGAGCAGGTCAACGGCTCATTCATGGAGGCCGCCCGAGACCATCGGGTGTGGGCGCTGTTTTTTGTGTATGGGGCTTGTTTCGGAATCGAGCTGACGATCAACAATGTCGCCGCCCTCTATTTCCTGGATTACTTCGACTACTTCCAGCAGATGGACACGGTCAAAGCCATCGGGACGGCAGGCATGCTCGCCAGCTTGTTCGGATTGATGAACATCTTTGCCCGCACGTTGGGCGGCGCGTTCGGAGACGCGTTCGGCAAAAGGTGGGGTCTGTCAGGACGCGTGAAGTGGCTGTTCTTCGTCCTGTTCTGCGAGGGCTTGTGCCTGATGCTGTTTTCGCGAATGGGCGTTCTCACGCTGGCCATTCCCACGTTGATCCTGTTCAGCCTGTTCGTGCAGATGTCCGAAGGAGCCACGTTTTCGGTGGTGCCTTTCATCAACAAGCGGGCGTTGGGATCGGTGGCTGGCATTGTGGGCGCCGGTGGCAACGCCGGAGCGGTGGCAGCCGGATTCCTGTTCAAGGCCGAAGCGATCACCTGGCCGACGGCCTTGTTCATCTTGGGCGCGCTGGTCACCTGCTGTTCGTTCCTGGCCTTCGCAGTCACATTCAGCCCCGCCGCTGAAACCGATGCTCGCGCGGCGACGGAAGCTGCGGCCGCTCAGCGTCGCAGCGAACTTGTCGCGGCAAGCGCCTAAAAAAGGATCGACGATCGGTGTCCGATAACGGTAGAGCCAGACGACGCAATGTGGTGGTCATTGGCAACGGCATGGTTGGTCAACGATTCTGCGAAAAGCTGGTCGAGTTCGACACGGCCCGGCGATATCGCATTGTGACCTTCTGTGAAGAGCCGCGGGCCGCCTACGACCGTGTGGGTTTGACGTCATTCTTCGCGCACCGAGACGCGGAGAAAATGATGATGGCCCGTATGGAATGGTACCGCGAGAACGATATCGAGCTGCACCTTGGCGACCGGGCGGATCGGATCGACCGGTCGACATTCACCGTGCATTCGCAGGCGGGCGTCAAAATTGAGTACGACGCCGTCGTTCTGGCCACTGGATCGTATCCATTTGTGCCACCGGTGCCAGGTATCGATAAACGCGGCGTGTTCGTGTATCGCACGCTGGAAGACCTGCAACGCATTAGCGACTACAGCACACAAGCCCGAACCGCAGCGGTCATTGGCGGGGGCCTATTGGGTCTCGAAGCGGCCAAGGCGGTTCTTGATTTGGGACTAGAGACACACGTCGTCGAATTCGCGCCGCGATTGATGCCGCGGCAGATCGATGATGCCGGTTCGCGGATACTGGTAGAGAAGATCGAGTCGCTGGGCGTGCGGGTCCATCTGAACAAGTCCACCAAGGAAGTGCACGGTGAGGGGCGAGTCGAGCGGATGGAGTTTGTGGACGGTGAGTCGCTGGACGTCGACATGATTGTCGTCTCAGCCGGCATCCGCCCGCGCGACGAACTGGCGAGTCGCTGCTCTCTGGAACTCGGTGAACGGGGCGGCGTGGTCGTCAACGACCGATTGCAGACGTCCGATCCCGACATCTACGCGGTCGGCGAAGTCGCACTGCATGGTGGAATGACCTACGGACTGGTTGCGCCCGGCTACGGCATGGCCGAGGTCGTCGCGCACAACTTGTGCGGCGGAGACGAGCATTTCTACGGCACGGATTTGTCGACCAAGTTGAAGCTGATGGGTGTCGACGTGGCCAGCTTCGGCAACTACGAGGCTGGGCAGGACGAAGCTCGCCCGCTGACCTGGGAAGATCCATTCGCAGGCATCTACAAGAAGCTGCTGGTCAGTCACGACGGGGCGAAGCTGTTGGGAGGCGTACTCGTTGGCGATGCGTCAGACTACGGCGTGCTATCGAGCCTGGCACAATGCGACCAGCCGCTGCCCTGCCCGCCGGGGGAGCTGATTGTCGGGAGTGCAGCGAATGTGGGCGGCGGCGCCCAGAGCATGCCCGATGATGCCCAGGTCTGTTCGTGTAACAACCTGACCAAGTCCGCCATCTGCACGGCAATTCGCGAACACGAACTGACTACGCCGGGGCAGGTTAAGTCGTGTACGAAGGCGGGCACTGGTTGTGCGGGGTGCATGCCGCTCGTGACTGATCTGTTGAATGCCGAGTTGCAGAGAGCCGGCGTCGAAGTGACGAATCACCTCTGCGAGCATTTCGCGTTGTCGCGAACGGAATTGTTCGCCGTCATCAAGACGAAGCAGCTCAAGACGTTTGACGAGGTCATCTCGCAGCATGGCACCGGAACCGGATGCGAGGTTTGCAAGCCGGCTGTCGCATCGATTTTGGCGAGCCTGTGGAACGAGCACGTCACAGACCCCGAGCACGAAACACTCCAGGACACCAATGACCGTTTTCTGGCCAACATCCAGCGCGGCGGTCTGTATTCCGTCATTCCGCGCGTGCCAGGCGGAGAGATTGCGCCGGACAAGCTGATCGCGCTCGGTGAGACCGCCAAGAGATTCGGGCTGTACAGCAAGATTACCGGCGCGCAGCGCGTCGATCTGTTCGGCGCCCGAGTCGAAGACTTGCCGGAGATCTGGGAGGGACTGGTCGAGGCCGGCTTCGAGAGCGGTCACGCCTATGGCAAGGCGCTGCGGACAGTCAAGAGTTGCGTGGGCACCACGTGGTGCCGCTACGGCGTGCAAGACTCCGTTGGTTTCGCCATCCGCTTGGAGAATCGCTACAAGGGTCTTCGTTCGCCGCACAAGTTGAAGTCGGCCGTTTCCGGCTGCGTCCGCGAGTGTGCCGAGGCCCAGTCGAAGGACTTCGGTCTGGTTGCCACAGAGGCGGGCTACAACCTGTACGTGTGTGGCAACGGCGGCGCTAAACCGCGGCACGCAGACTTGCTCGCTGCCGACCTCGACGAAGCAACCGCCGTCCGCTACATCGACCGCTTCTTGATGTATTACGTCTCAACCGCCGACAAGCTGACACGTACCTCGGTCTGGCTCGAAAAATTGGAAGGGGGTGTCGACCATCTCCGCGACGTGGTCGTCGACGACAAGTTGGGAATCGGCGGCGAACTCGAAGAGATGATGCAGCACGTCGTCGATACGTATCAGTGCGAATGGAAGGCGGTCGTCGACGACCCTGAAAAACGGAAACGGTTCCGGCAGTTCGTCAATACGGACGAAACCGAATCTTGCATCGAGTTCGTCAGCGAACGCGGACAGCATCGGCCCGGCGATTGGCCCAGTGAGGCGGTGTCGCTGGAACAGATCGAGATGCTCGATGGCCGGACGCTGGAAGAGCACGAACAAGGCCGGCTGAGCGATACAAGCTGGGTGCCAGTCGGCACGATTGCCGACTTCCCAAAAGACGGGGGAGCAACCGTCAAGTATGGCAACGTGCAAATCGCCGTCTTCAACTTTGCCAGCCGCGACGAGTGGTACGCGTGTCAACAGATGTGCCCGCACCGCAAGGCGTTTGTGCTTTCAAGGGGCATGATCGGCGACGCGGGGGGCCAACCCAAGGTGGCCTGCCCCTTGCACAAGAAAACGTTCTCGCTGGAGAACGGCCAATGTCTCAGTGGCGACGACATCAACGTTCGCACATTTCCTGTCAAGGTGTCGGCAGACCAGGTGCTGCTCGACCTGCCGCCAACCGAAGTTCTTGACCAGTTGCTGGCGACCGAAATCGGTTGTGAATTAGCGACCGCGGCGTCCTGCAAAGTTCCCGAGGTGGCCGGAGCGGCGACGTGAGCGCGCCGGTATCGGGATATGAGACATCCATTCCGCCGGCCGACTGCGTAGACGTGCCGTGCTCGACGCCGGACTACCTGGTGACCCTGCTGTTGGAAGACCAGCAGCGTCTCACAGCCGTCGAGAAGTTCGCCCAGCGGCATCAGAACGGTGAAAACTCCGACTGCCTGGAGCGGTACTCGAGTCTACTTCCGGCCTCGCCGCCGCAAGCGGGGCAGCAGTACGCGTTCGAAGTCGATCTCGACTGTTGTTCGGGCTGCAAGAGCTGTGTGACGGCTTGCCATTCGCTAAACGGACTCGACGAGGACGAAACGTGGCGCGACGTTGGGTTGCTGGTAGGGGGCACGACCGCCAATCCGGTCATGCAGCATGTTACGACGGCGTGTCACCATTGCCTGCAGCCCGCCTGCATGAGCGCGTGTCCGGTCGATGCTTATGAGAAAGATCCCGCCACGGGAATCGTCAAGCATCTGGACGACCAATGCTTTGGCTGCCAGTACTGCACCCTGGCCTGTCCTTACGATGTGCCCAAGTATCGCAGTCACAAGGGCATCGTCCGCAAATGCGACATGTGTAGCGACCGGCTGGCCGCAGGCGAACCACCGGCGTGCGCGCAAGCTTGTCCGACGTCGGCAATTTCGATCAAAGTCGTGAACGTCGAGCAGGTGGCCGAAGACTGCGAGGCCGACCACTTCCTGCCGGCCGCGCCCGACCCTTCACTTACGCTGCCCACGACGACCTACAAGACCGGCAAGGTGTTGCCCCGCAACACGCTGCCTGCCGACTACTATTCGGTCAGTCCACAGCAACCACATTGGCCCCTGATCGCCATGCTGGTGCTAACGCAATTATCGGTCGGCGCATTCAGTGTAGCCATGCTTCTGGAGTCGCTGGTCGATGCCACGTCGTTGGCGGACTTTCGACCGGTTCAAGCCAGCAACGGGTTGCTGTTTGGGGTCTTGGCGGTGTCTGTCAGCGTGCTGCACTTGGGACGCCCGCAGTACGCATTTCGCGCCGTGATCGGCCTCAAACACTCGTGGCTCAGCCGGGAGATCGTGGCGTTTGGCATCTTTGGCGGGTTGGCCAGCGTCTACGCAGCTTCCTGTTGGCTGGCCAATCCTGGCGCGCCGTGGCTGGCCGGTCTGGGCTGGTCGGTGGCCGCGTCGGGTCTGTTCGCCGTGTTCTGTTCGGTGATGGTCTACGTGTTCACAAACCGGGAGTTGTGGACGTTCAGTCGCACGGCCACCAGGTTCTTGTTGACAGCCGCGGTCTTGGGAATCGCCGCCACCTGGCTGACGATCCTGCTACTCGAATTCGCCACAGGCGCGCAGAACAGGCTTGGAGCTGCCACCGAGGCGAACCTCGCGCAGGGGTTGGTGATTTCCACGCTGTGCAAGTTGACCTTCGACGCGGCCGTTTTCCGGCATCTCGCCGCAACACGCAATTCGCAGTTAAAACGTTCCGCCCGCCTGATGGTCGATCATCTGTCGAACTGCGTCTTCGCACGTTTCGCGCTGGGGTTCCTGGGCGGGGTGGCCATGCCACTGTTCTTGATTGCCCGAGACACGACTTCCACCGACGGCGACGCCGTTTTAACGATCATGGTTGCCATGTTGTTCTCGGCATGCTTGCTCGGTGAATTATTGGAGCGGTATCTGTTCTTCGCGGCGGCACAGGGGCCGCGGATGCCTGGAGGACTCAGGCCTTGAGTTTGACAGCCGAGAGGCGGCCTAGCGATCTTTGGCTCAAGCACGACGGTCCGCTGACCCGTGAATTGCTGTTAGAACCCGCCGATTTCGGCTTGGGCCGAGTACCGTCCAAGAAACGGCCGACGGCAACCACCGACATGGTCTGCGGCTACTGCTCGACGGGCTGCAGTCTCAACGTGCATCTCAAAGACGGTGAGGCGATCAATCTCACGCCGTCACGCGATTATCCTGTCAATCTCGGCATGGCGTGCCCCAAGGGTTGGGAAGCGCTCAGCGTGCTGCAATCGGCCGATCGCGCAACGACTCCGTTGTTGCGAAGCACCGGTGGAAAACTGCAGCCGGTGGACTGGCCGACCGCCATGCGGGCCTTTGTGTCGAGATTCCAAGCGATTCAAGCCAGGCACGGCAACGACAGTGTCGCCTTTCTCGGCACGGGCCAACTTCCAACTGAGGAGTTAGCCCTGTTGGGGGCACTTGCCAAATTCGGCATGGGAATTCGGCACGGCGACGGCAACACGCGGCAGTGCATGGCGACCTCGGTTGTGGCTTACAAGCAGGCCTTCGGATTCGACGCCCCGCCCTACACGTATCAGGACTTTGAAGAGTCCGACGTGATTGTGCTCATCGGCAGCAACCTGTGTATCGCGCATCCCATCCTGTGGGAGCGCGTGATGCGCAATCCCCACGACCCGCAGATCGTGGTGATCGACCCCCGGATGACCGAGACCGCCATGCAGGCGACTCAGCACTTGCCGCTGTATCCCAAGTCGGATCAGGCCTTGTTGTATGGTTTGTCGCGAATCCTCATCGAAAATGATGGGGTCGATCAGCGCTACGTTGCCGAGCATACCAACGGCTACGAAGAGTTCGCCCAGTTCGTGAGCGACTACACGCTGGAGCGCACCGCCGCCGAGACGCGCCTCGAAGAATCTGAAATCCTGCGTCTGGCGGAGACCATCCAAAGTGGAAAGCGGGTTTCGCTGTGGTGGACGATGGGAGTCAATCAGAGTTATCAAGGCACCCGCACGGCTCAAGCCATCATCAACCTGGCTTTGATGACTGGAAACATCGGTCGCCCCGGCACCGGCGCCAATTCGATCACGGGCCAATGCAACGCGATGGGCTCACGGCTGTTCGGCAACACGACCAATCTGCTCGGGGGCCACGACTTTGGAAACGCTGATCATCGCCGAAAGATCGCCGACGCCTTGAGAATCGATTCCGCCTGCATCCCCGCCGAACAGAGTTGGACCTACAACGAGATCATGGAAGGCATCTTGCGCGACAAGATCAAGGGCCTGTGGGTGATCTGCACCAATCCAGCGCACTCCTGGATCAATCAGAACCAGTGCCGCGACATTCTTGACAGACTCGACTTTCTGGTTGTGCAGGACATGTATCACACCACCGAGACGGCGCAACTTGCCGACCTCGTGTTGCCGGCCGCTGGCTGGGGTGAGAAGGATGGCACCTTTATCAATTCAGAGCGTCGGATCGGCATCGTCAAAAGAGTCGCCAAGGCGCCTGGACAGGCCTTGGCCGACTTTCACATTCTCAGGCTAATCGCCCACTATTGGGGCTGCGGCGACCTGTTCGCAGAGTGGGACACGCCGGAACGCGTCTTCGAGATCCTCAAACGTTGCTCGGCCGGGCAGCCTTGCGATATCACCGGCATCGATGACTACCCGATGATCGACGAAGCCGGCGGCGTGCAGTGGCCGTTCCCGGAAGGCAACCAGGAGAGCGAACCGCAGCGGCGGCTGTTCGAGGATGGCCGGTTCTACCATGCAGACGGCAAGGCGCGGTTGCTGTTCGATGAGCCGCGGCCTCTCTCGGAGCCACCGAGTGAAACGTATCCGCTGATCCTGTTGACCGGCCGCGGTTCGGCGTCTCAGTGGCACACGCAAACGCGCACCAGAAACTCCGCCGTGCTCCGCAAGCTCTACCCGGAGCACATCTTTGTCGAGATCAATCCCGCCGATGCCAGGCGACTCGGCATCCGCCAAACCGAAGTCGTCACCATCGAGTCCCAGCGCGGTCGAGTGCGTGCCGCGGCGGTTCTGACGAATTCGGTTCGACCGGGGCAGATCTTCGTTCCCATGCATTACGAGAGCGTTAATCAACTGACTGATGCGGTCTTCGATCCGCATTCCAAACAGCCGTCTTACAAAGCCTGCGCGGTCCGACTGCGGCGCGACGGTTGATGCGCAGCGATCTGCCTCGCGGCGCCGGATTGCGCACTCGGCTCGGCTGCAAATGCGAAGAACGGAAATGGTTCCAGCAACCGATTTTGTTGACGCACACGTGATCCGATGTGTCACACTGGGCGTTAAGTGCTAAGAGTGGCCCTCCTGCGCAATGGCCTTGGCGAGAGCAGTCTCGTGGATCAACCGACGTCTCCTATGCTTGACCAGTTGCTCTCTTCTCCACCCGATGCGCTCGATGTGACCCAGCACGACGGACGTGTCCTGGTGTCGCGGATCCTCCGGGGGAGCGTCGAGATCAGCAGCGAGAGTCTTCGCATTCACTATGAAGGACGGACTGTGGAACTTCCCTGGGGAGACATCCGCGCGATTCGTGTCGGGCGTCGCAAAAGGCCCGGTCCTGCCAGGAGGCTCTGGCGGTGGTTCATAGGCCACGACAACGGCATCGTGATCGACACGCCACACGGCACGTTCAAAACACTGGACTCGTGGCAGCCGGCCATCAGCGAGTGGCTGGCCAGGCTGCTCAGCGAGTTTGCAGGTGTCACGTTCATCGAAGATGAAGCACTCGATCACGCGGCCATCCGACGCGCGCCCGCCAAGATAGCTCGCAAAGGCCTGTTGAAGTTGGGCGTCTTGGGGCTGTTGGCCAGTGCTTTCTTCGGTTACACGGGGTGGCCGGAGTTCCGAGATTCCCTGAGCATCGGGACTTGGAATTCGGCTGACGGGGTGATCGACGCAATCGAGTCCGTCAAGCTAAGGAGGCGGTCAGGATCGCGGCTGCGCATCACCTATCACTACGACGTGCAGGGCGTGGCATACACAAACAATCGTTTCCGGATCGACAGGTCCATTGCGGGCGAAGTCGAACGCCGGAAGGCAAAGCTCGCGGTCGGCGACGCGGTCGAGGTGTGGTATGACCCCGACGATCCACGGCGCTCCACAATCGAACGCGACACTCCGCTGTTCACGTTTGCCACTTTCCTTATCTCGACAGGCACGGCCTGCGCGTGCTTCACGGCCTTGATCTATGCAGCACTCGGCAAGAACGCCGTCATGGCCGAGCACTACGCTCGTCCGAAAGCTCACCAAACCTGAGCAAGAACGGAAACAGTTCCAGGAGCCGTTGCTCCGAGCGGAGGGGCGCCGCCGAGGCTCTGTTTCGAATCCGGATCGGATCGCACTGCTGGACGAGCTAGCAGTGGCACCCAAAGTCTGCCGGTTGTTGAACACAGGTCACAATCCACAATTGGACCTGACCCTGTGTGCCCCAACCATACATGGGCTCAGGGAATGTCGACGGGAAACCGGGTGAACGGTCCCCAATAGCCGACGTGTGTTTGACCGTTTAGATTCGCGGTGTGAAATAGGAGATAATTTCGACGCGTGACTGTCATGACTTCTGATCCACCCAGCCGCTTGCTTCCCGAAATCGCGACGGTGTTCCAGGTCTCGCAATTGGTCCCGCGTCTCCGATACCCTTCTTTCTTGAAGTGGCGGATGCCGAATGCCGATATGGCGTCCGCTATGCGTTTGCCGCGCATTTCGGGAATGACGAACGCAGCGAGCGCGAAGATCATGTCGCTGGGAACGTGGAGCGTCAGCCACGACAGCTGGTCGACTTCGCCGGTCTGATAGAATTTCCAGCCAACCGTTCGTCCCTCAGACTCCGCCACGATGATTCGGGCACCTTTACTCAGCCGGTCATCGAGATAGGCCTGCGGATAGCCGTGCTCGCCCATCACGCTCGCGTCTGAATCGCGATACCACCTGACGTCGCAGCCTGGCGAACTGTCGGGCTGGACGTAGCACTGCTCTAGCGGAAACTGGAAGATCACGGACTGGGTGACGAACGGGAAAGACCGTCCGGTCTGAACTGTCATTTTGCAAGCCTGCCAAACTGCCTCGGGACCGATTCTACGTACGTGATATCGCTCATGTTCCCGGAGCAGGACTGGCTTAACCCAGGCGCTGCATTCTTCCTATTATCCGGTAGGTGCTGGCGCTTTCAAGTCGGTAGTAACCCTCACAAGTCGTCGCGCTTTCCCTTCTCGACGCGCCAGTTTGTCGCAGGAATCCAAGGTTTTGGCCGCATCGATCGCTTCTTCACATCCGTCTCTGTGCCGCAGGTTTCCGCCACGACATGGGACGGCCCGCCATGGTAAACTGGGTGGACTGAGCAGCACAATTGAGTCTCTAGTGCCTTCTTGAGTCAACATGCTTCAGCAAATGAATCACGCTCCCGCAGAGGTGAGAAACGTTCCACAAATTGGGCTGCGGGATCGGCTCGCCGGGCGGCTGTTGGATTGGGCGGTCACCTGCATGGAGCGTCGCCCGAGTGTTTGGTTTAGCCGCTCGAATGCCCAAGGCAGCGATGCGGATTGGCCACCGCCGGTCATTCCGCAGGCAATCGTCCGCGCTGTCCAAGACATCCGTCTGCGTAGGCTGGTTAGCTACGTTGCCGAGAAGTCTCCCTTCTACTCGTCAGCATTTGCTCGTATGAACTTCGATGCCAGGCGGTTCGAAGGAATCGCTGGTATCAGCGGCTTGCCCCTGACAACGCCTGAGGATGTGCAACGCGGCGAACAGTTGCGATGCGTGCCTTACGAAGAAGTTGCCCGCGTTTTCACAACCTCAGGAACGAGTCGCGAACCGAAAGAGATCTGGCTGACAAAAGGCGACTTCGATGGCATGGTGAATCTTGCCGTCAACATGCAGCGAGGCCAACTGTCGAGCCGGCGGGTCATGATGGTCGCTCATGCCGAGGGGATGTTTTGCATCTTGCCCTTTGCCCAAGCCGTTACCGAACGACTGGGCGGGCTGGTCTTACCGATCGGTCAACCCACACCCACGGAAACATTGAAACTGATCGATCGGTTTCGGCCCAACGCTTTCATGACCTCGCCAAGTTACATGGCCGCCGTCACCAAGGCTGCGGCCGCAGAGAGCTTTACATACAAGCTGGAACGCGTCGATCTCGACGGCGAGATCATGACGCCCAGGCAAGGCAAACACATCGCCGAATACTGGGGCGCTGAAGTCTACAACGGCTACGGCATGACCGAGGTTGGCAGCATTGGGTTCGGCGCGCCAGGCTGTGATGCAGTGCACTTGAACGACCTTCAGACGCACGTAGAGATTCTGGATCCGCTCACACTAGAACCGGCTGAGGAGGGTGAGCTGGTTGCGACCACGCTTACCTTCCGCGCGATGCCGCTGTTGCGCTACCGCACGGGTGACCGCTGTCGATGGGTCAACTGTCGTTGTGGCTGGCTGGCACCCGCGATTCGTGTGGCAGGACGAATAGGCGACGATGTCGTCATAGCGGCAACGAACTTGCATGGAGTTCGAATCGCCGAATCGCTCAGCGAACTTGACGGCGTCACGGGCAGCGTGGAGGTGGTTGTCGATCACATCGACGGCGTCGACCAACTGTCGCTAAGGGTAGGCGTCGAACCTGAACACCGTTTGCGACCCGATGCGGTCGTGCAACGGCTGTTTGCCGCTTATCCGGCATTACGAGAGGATCATCGTGCGTCGGCTTTCGAAATGTCGGTTGAGCTGGCGGAGAATCTGCGGCTTGCGCCAAAGTCTCTTCGAGTCCGCGATCTGCGGGCGTAGTCCCTGTTTGAGATGAGCAGGCTTCTGCCCTGACAACTTCTAGCGATACAACATGGGCCCGACGGTCGCGAGACACGACTCCACTTTGGATCGATTCGACAAGATCGAGACAGGGGCGCTGCAGACCGACATTCAGCCGAGCCTCGGCGGTTTGTCGGATGATTGCCTGCATGCGATTGGTGCCGACGGCGGACTGTTCTCCAACATGCGGTGGTACCGGATGTTGGAGCAGCTCGATTTGCCCGCGATCACCCATGGCGACGTCGAGCTATCATTCGCCATCGTGTCGGCAGGCGGAACCCCAATTGCCATCTGCCCGATGCTGCGTGCACGAGGGAAGTCGCTCTACGACTTGTACAACTTCCGCCGCCATTACTTCGAGAGCTGGATCGATCACGCGCGGCGCTTCGATCCGGAATTAGCCAAAAACAACGAATCGTCGTTCGCGTTTGTCGCTGGCTATCGGCGCCTACTGGAAGTGATGAAGTGCTCGCTGGATGACTTTCTGATTGTATTCAACCCGCTCTCACTGCGGACGCAGGTGCCGATAGCGGAGGTAGCACTCCGGCGGCAACCTGAAGTGCTTGCGCATTTATTGACGACTCTGCGACGCTTCGCCAGTCAAGAGGGGCGGCCGCTTTGGGTCATGGGCGTCGCCGGAGAAACCGGTCCGATGGCGCAAGCGCTCGATGCTGCCCAATTCCAGCGCGTGTTCTTTACTCATGACAACCGGATTGACATGTCGAAGTTCAATCGCTTTGAGGATTACCTGCAGTCGTTTTCGTCAAAACCGCGCTACGCGATGTCGCGAGACATGCGCCGCACTGCCCAGGCCGGCGTTCGATTCCGCTGGGTGGAAGACTTCGGTCGATACGCGGCCGGTTTCTCGCCGCTCTACCTGAATACCTACACGAAATATGAAACCAGCGTTTTAGACTTCACTCCTAATGTCTGGAAAGACTTGAGTGAGTCGCTGCAGTCAAACGCCCAAGCCCTTGTAGCCGAGCATGACGGCAAACTCGTTGGGTTCCACGTGTTTATCATGAGTGATGCCCGCCGTGAAATGTGCGGATACAAGATCGGTCGCCGATATGACTGCGGCCTGGATCGCGTACCCTTCTACTTTAGTTTGGGCATCTACGAACCCGTTCGACGGGCCATTGAGTTGGGGTATCACACCTATTGGATGGGGCCGGGCGCTTATGAGACAAAGCGCAGGCGCGGCGGCGAACAGATACCGCTCTACAACTATTTCTGGTTCCCGCGTCGCCGCGATCGCTGGATGATTCAGCCGTATCTGGAACGATACGGTGAATCTGCATTGAGCGAGCAACAGAAGGAACTCCCTGTGTCAGTTCGAGGCCGAAACGCACCGAACGAATTGTGAGGGATCACTGGCTTGAGTGGTCATGGTGGGGCTGACACTTGTTGGAACGTTCCGTTGCATTTGACGGGCCCCAATTGCATTCGAGAGTCAAGATGCACGTTCTGCTTGCACCGATCGGCACGCTAGGCGACGTTCACCCCTTTGTGGGTCTTGGAAGCACGCTTAGGAAACGCGGCCATCGGGTCACGTTAGTCGCGGACGGTTTTTTCGGACCGCTGGCCGATCGGGCAGAGCTGGGATTTGTCGAAACGGCGTCCAAACAGGAATACCTGGATTGGCTGGAAAATCCCGGCAGACTGACGCCCAGCGTTGCTTCCCAGCTGTGGTGGCAACGCATGCTCAGGCTGATGCCAGCGGTGCATTCCGCCATCAGCGACCACTACGTACCGGGGGAAACCGTTGTCATTGCTCCCAGTTGGGCATTGGGGGCGCGCATTGCAAACGATCAGTTCAAAGTGCCCCTGGCAATAGTTCACCTGCAGCCGTTTGCCCTGCAGAGCATCTGCGACCGGCCGCAGTGGCCGAAATGGCTCCCAAGGGGCGGGCTGCGATTGTTCAATCAATACATCCGCGACGTGATCGCCAAGCAGGTCGGCCCGCAACTCAATGCGTTTCGAGCGGAACTCGGACTGCCGGCGGTCGTCTATCCCGATCGCAGTTGGTCGCATTCACCGCAGACGGTCATCGGGCTCTTTCCCGATTGGTTCTCGGCCCCACAGCGGGATTGGCCGTCAGAGGTACGACTGGTTGGCTTTCCAGGTTACGACGCGGCCCCGACGACGGACGATACAGACGAAGTGGACGAGTTCCTCAGCGACGGAGAACCGCCGATCGTCTTCAGTCAAGGCTCATCCATTGTGCATGCCGACAGCTATTTCGCGACATCGGCCGAAGTTGCTCGGCGGTTGGAACGCCGCGCAATTCTGCTCACTCCTTTTTCGAGGCAGATTCCCCAAACGCTGCCACCCGGCGTGCGGCACTTCAAGTACATGCCGTTTAGCCGGCTCTTGCCGCGAACGGCCGCACATGTGCACCCCGGCGGGATTGGAACAATTGCCCAAACGCTGGCGGCCGGGGTTCCGCAAATGATTGTTCCCACGGTCAACGACCAGCCCGACAACAGCCTGCGACTGCAGCGATTGGGTGTCTCCGTCCACGTACAGCCCTCGGCTTACCGACCAGGCCGTGCCGTCCGACAATTGCGCCGGCTGATCGAATCGAATGAGACGGCACGCCAATGCCGCACCTACGCGGAGATCTGTCGGAACACGAACGCGTTCGAATCCGCCTGCCCGGTACTGGAGCAGCTTAACGAGCAGGACGAGTTAGCGAACTAGTCGTCCTACGCAGCCTGCGCTTGCTCGATCACCTGGCCCTTGTCTGCAACTAATCTCGACGGCATAGCGTCGCATGTCAGCACACTGCTGGAATCGTTGTCAGTCTTCCTCCGAGGGGTCCTCTGACGCGGAGTTCTGCCACGCGTGTTCCGGCCGCGCCAGGATCTCATCGATCACATCGTTGACGGCTCGGGCGCGGTCCGACTGCCCTTCTTCGTCTGCATGGTCTGCGAGTTCACGGGCTTGCGGAATGAGCTCCTGGTAGAACCTCTCGGCTACCTCGTACATGCCGTGCCAGTGTGCGTAGTCGGGAGCCATCATTGACGCCCCATGCCGTGCGCGGCGGCCTTCGTGGTGCCACAGATAGAACCACGTCCATTCGATCTCGTCGTCGAATTGAGTTTTCGAGATCAATTCCTGGTCCAATAGGGCATTCACGATCTTCTGGCCCGGCTTGGCGAACTTCTCGTTGTACAGTACGACAAAATCATCGTACTGCTTGTAGAAGGCGTTGATGTAGTCGGGTGTGTGGCAGTGGCTGCAAACTTGCTTCATGTTCGTCCGCTTCTCTTCGGCAGAGAACACAGTCAACTCGCGGCGTTTGACCGGGTCGATTTCGGTGACGATCTTGCCGTCGGCATCTGTGTCGAGCACCAAGCTCACCGGTGGTCGATTCGACCATGAAATCCGCGAACCCGGATTGTGGGTGACCACTCGATTCTGAGTATTGGCCGACATGTGGCAGGTCGCGCAAGTCGGTGCCTGCGTGTAATCTTCTCCCAGCACCCAAGAATCCCCGTCGAGATTCATCTTGTCCTTGAGATCGCGATAGGCGACTCCGTGTTTCGACTCCTCGTAAATCTCCTTCTGGGGATGGTCCGGTCCAAGGTGGCACTTTCCGCAGTTTTCCGGTTGTCGCGCCCGGCGGGGCGAGAAATCGTGCCGGCTGTGACAGGCAGAGCATGAACCCAACGAGCCATCGAGGTTCAATCGGCCAATGCCCGTGTTCGGCCATGTCCCGGGATGAAATCTGGGGCGCCCGTCGTTGTCTTTATCGATGTTTACAAGAGACGCCAACTCGGTCGGCACGCCGTTCTCGTCCGGCTTGAGATCATCGACAGTAATCAGCGACCCGTCTTTGGCTTGCAGTGCGACTTTGCTGCCGTGACACTGTTGGCAGCCGACAAACGCACTTGCCATCCCGTTGACTTCGGTGATGTCCGGTCTACCGGGCGTGGGTGAATGGGGGTTGAAGGGAACGCGCGATCCTTCCACCGTTTCCGCAAGGAAGTTGTCCAGCGACGCGAGAATGTTGCCAGCTTTCGCGTGATGGCTATGGGCAAACTCTTCGGCCTCTTTCTTGTGGCATCGCGCACAGTCTCTGGGAGTCACCACAGTGGCGATATGAGCGCCGTAGTGCGTGAAGCCATCGACGTCTTCTTTGGCCGCCTGGTGGCATTCGACGCAGCCGACCCCCTTTTGGGCATGTGTGCTGTCCTTCCAGTGGTCGATGATTCCGGGAGACATCTTGCCGTGGCAATCGACACAGCTCATCGACGAGGAGGGGATCGAGACGTGCTTGACGACCAATCCCGCCTCTTCCTGGCGGCGAATTGTTTCCATCCACTGCACGAGAACCAGGGACGCGAGAAAGACGATCCCCAGAAAGCCGATGATGAACTGTTTATTTTTGAGTGTCATAGCTCGTTGGTTGAGATTAGGTGCGCGTTCTCGAAAAACTCAGATGCGATGGGAAACGAGGCTAGTGCTCGGCTATTGCTTCCCAGACTGTCAGGCCGACCAGCAAAAAGACGCCAACGATTCCGATCCATACGCTGGCTTCTGAAAACCGTGTCTTGCGGCGAATGAAGTCGTCGATGAACGGCCACACAAACATCACAAACACGATGAATCCGCTGCTGATGACGGCAAACGTACCCGAAAACAGTTTGAGCCATCGAAATGACACGTAGAAAAACCATTCCGGTTTGATGTGCTCGGGTGTGACCAGCGGATCGGCCCGCGGCCCCATTGTGGCCGGCAGAATCGTCGCCAAGGCGCTGAGCAGGATCATCAGGACCAGGCCGACGATCAACTCGGTGTAGAGATGGTCGGGGAAGAAGCTGAAGGTTGCCGGCTTATCGGCTGGCTCGTCCTCGAACTGAAACTCAGTGACACCCTGGAGCCGTAGAATGCCAATATGGATGAACAGCAACAGGACCATGGTGACCGGCAACACGGCCGCATGCAGAATATAGAACCGCGGGAGCGTGTTGGCGTTGTACGATTCGCCTGCTAAGAGCAGCATTTTTGCGATTGGCCCCACAAGGGGCACGGTGTCGCTAATATTGGCTGCCACGGTGGCCCCCCAGAAACTCAATTGCTCGTAAACCAGGCTGTAGCCGGTAAAGCCGATCAGCAGCGTGCAGAGCAACAGGCACATGCCGATCATCCAATTGATCTCGCGGGGCTTGCGGTACGCGCCGGTGAAGTAGACGCGCATCTGGTGCAGAATCACCGCGGCGATCATCAAGGTTGCGCCCCATTTGTGGACGCTGCGGAAGTACCAGCCGTAGGCCACGTTGTGCGTGATGTTGGCCACCGACTCGTACGCGGTCGCGGGGGAGGGTTGATAGTAGAATGCCAGCAGAATTCCTGTGAAGATCTGCACGACGAACAGATACGCGGGCGTGCCTCCCAGACAGAACCACCATCGTTTGAGGTGGTTCGGCACAGGTTCGTTGGTCAGTTCGCGGAGGTCTGCGCCGGAGATCGGCAATCGCTCACTGAACCAAGACTTAAGGGCCTCCATTTCGCCAGCTCCGTCTCAGGCGAGAGATGCCGTAGGCACTTCGATGAACAACAAACCGTTTTCGACCTTAAGCGAGTATTGCGACAACGCTTGTCCGGCGTCTTTCGGGGGTCCCAAGATGGCGTTTCCCTCAGCATCAAACGCCCCGTTGTGGCAGGGGCAAAAGAACCGATCGTTCTGCGACTCCCAATGCACCTGACAACCCAAATGTGGGCAGACCCGGGAGAGCGCGATGAAGTCGTCGACTGTGCCGGTATCGTTGATCCGCGCGATCGCGATGCCTTGCCCGGCCGGCGCTTTGTAGTCCATCGAGTCGCCCGGACGCAGACGGGCGATGCCGGTGACATACAGCCACTCGAACTGCGTTCCATTTGTGGGGAACAAGAATCGGGCTGCCAGTGTGGCGAAGAATCCGTATCCGCCGACCAGGCCAAACGTCATGGCGAACGTCGCCAGAGCGGCCAAAAACGTGCGGCGCTCGTTTGCCGCGGGAGCTGGCGTTTCGAGGGAATCAGCGCCTCGATTGGACGAGTGGTTGCTCATGAGAGACTTCCGTTGTCAGTCATCAACCGAGAGAGGACGTTCTCGAGACATTCGCGTTGACATGCGTAGATTTTGTCACGGACTCTATCGAATCGATGTCAGGCATTCAACGACGTCCGCCGCATTGACCACGAGTTTCTGCGAAGTCTCAAGGGGAGACACGCGAATCCACTGAACGGACTGCAGGAGCAACGGTTTCGGCGGCTGGTCGACGCGGCGGCTAGCATAAGTATCTCGTTGCGGCACATCGGTTTCTGACGTCGGCGGTCGCCTTGGGGCTCTGCTCCCCGGGGCGCATCTCGGACTTGCATTCGGGACTGTGGCCACTATACTGACACGCTTTGATATTCGGTCGGTGGTGCTACGATTTCTGGTTCCGGCTGGCCGCCAATTACAGAATTCTGTGAACTGCTCTCGAGAATTCGGGTCTATCCCGCGGGGTGTGTTTCGATGGCTCAAGTCTGTGACATCTGTGGAAAAGGCGTCGCCAAGGGAAACCGTGTGAGCCAACGAGGTAAGGCGAAGTACCTGGGTGGCAACGGCCGAAAGACGACCGGGATCAGCCGCCGGGCCTTCCGCCCCAATCTCCAGAAGATCCGCATTCAACAGGGCGGCTCGACGGTGAGGAAGCGCGTCTGCACCGCTTGCTTACGCGCTGGCAAGGTTCAAAAGGCGGTCGTTCGCGCACCGTTCACGTTGCCCACTTCGAACTGAAGTGCGACTGACCGAACTCGCCTGTCGGTCAGCTGGTAGAATCCATCATCATGAGCACGCACCTGACGCGCGACGAAGCCGCGAAGGTCGCAAAACTGGCGCGACTGAAGCTCGACGATGACGAGTTGGACCGGCTGACATCGCAGCTGGCACAGGTCCTCGACTACGTGGCGATTCTCGATGAAGTCGGCACTGACGACGTCGACCCCATGGCCCACGCCGCCGAGCTGTCAAACGTCTTTCGAGAAGATGACGTTCAACCGTCGCTGTCTCGCGAGGACGCCCTGGCCAATGCCCCCAAGACGGACGGTCGTTGTTTTCTGGTCCCGGCAATCCTCGACGGGGGCTGACTCGCCGGAATCGCGGTTGCGACCACGGTTCCATTGGAGCGCGAACCTGGGGTGCACGTTGAGGCGTCTGTTGATGCATCCGTTCTGCGGCTGACCTGATTGGTGTGCGGCTGACCTGATTGGTGTGCGGAATTAATCCTCAGGAACGCCAGAACTGTTATTGAGACGAGTGTTTCGGAATGTCGATCGCCGGTGCCACCGCTGTAGAACTGTTGTCTCGCCTGCAGCAGGGAGACATCTCCAGTGTCGAGGTGACAACCGGTGTGCTGGAGTCGATTGATCGGCACGACGAGTCGATTGGGGCCTTCTTGCTCGTCGACAGAGATGGTGCATTGGAGCAAGCCGAGGCAATTGACCTCAAGCGCCGCGAAGGACGCGCCGTTGGCGAATTGGGGGGGTTGCCCGTGGCCGTCAAAGACGTGCTGTGCACCAAGGATGTGCCGACCACCTGCGCCAGCCGGATGCTGAAATCGTTTGTGCCGCCTTACGACGCGCATGTGATTGAACAACTCAAAGCGTCTGATGCCGTTTTGATCGGCAAGACAAACATGGACGAGTTCGCCATGGGCTCATCCACCGAGAATTCGGCGATCGGTCCCACACGCAATCCTTGGGACACCTCGCGGATTCCGGGTGGGTCGAGCGGCGGCTCAGCGGCGGCTGTGGCGGCGGGAATGGTTCCGCTAGCCATTGGGACCGACACGGGCGGATCGATTCGGCAACCAGCCTCTTTCTGTGGAGTGGTTGGGCTGAAACCTACGTATGGCCGGGTCTCCCGGTATGGGCTGGTGGCATTTGCCAGTTCACTCGATCAAGTCGGTCCGCTGGCCAGCGACGTGCAAAGTGCCGCACTGTTGCTGCAAGCGGTCGCGGGATACGATCGCCGCGACTCGACGTCGGTTGTGGCCACCGTGCCTCCCTTCAGCGAGCGCGTAGAGATACCGCTGGATGAGCTGCGAATCGGCATCGTGCCGGAGCACTTTTCGGATGGCCTCGACCCGGAGATCGCCTCGGCCGTTCATGCTGCGCTCGACGTCTACAAGTCGCTGGGGGCGAAGATCGTCGATGTTTCTCTGCCGCACTCCAAATACGCAGTGGCGACGTACTACCTTGTGGCTCCTTCGGAGGCGTCGAGCAACCTGGCGCGTTACGACGGCGTGCACTACGGCCTTCGAGCCGCGGGCGCCGATGAGATGAAGATGGTCGACATGTACTCAGCCACCCGCGGGCAGGGATTCGGCGCCGAAGTCAAACGCCGAATTCTGCTGGGGACATACGCACTTTCTGCAGGGTACTACGACGCCTATTACTTGAAGGCGCTCAAGGTTCGCAGGCTGATTCGGCACGATTTCGATCGGGCTTTTGAGTCGGTCGACGTGATTGCCGGGCCGGTCAGCCCGCGGCTGCCATTCGTCATCGGCGAGTTCGAGGATGATCCATTGGCCGTCTACTTGTCGGATACGTACACGCTCGGTGCAAATCTGGCTGGCATTCCAGGGCTATCGGTGCCTGCGGGGATGAGTGAAGGTGGTTTGCCAATCGGGCTGCAATTGTTGGCGCCGGCCTTCCAGGAAGAACGGCTGCTGCGTGCAGGGCGGATGTTTGAGAGAGAGACACAGTGGCATACGCTGCGCCCCGGGCTCGACTAACGAGCACTCCGGCGCGGCGCGAGACAACACCATAGGCTGTCGTCGAAACAGACGATTTCGAACATGGACTACACGATCGTCATTGGGCTGGAAGTTCACGTGCAGTTGCTCACACAGAGCAAACTGTTTTGTGGATGCGCCAACCGGTTCAACCCCGATGAGCCCAACGTGCAGACGTGTCCCGTTTGCCTCGGACTGCCCGGGGCGCTGCCGGTCACGAACAAACATGCGTTCCGCCTGGCGATGAAGACCGGGGCCGCTCTGAACTGCGATTTGTCAGAATTCACCAAGTGGGACCGCAAGCAGTACTACTATCCCGACCTACCCAAGGCCTATCAAATCAGCCAATACGATCTCCCCTTCAGCCACGATGGATGGCTCGAGATCGAAGTCGACCCCGATGGCGGCGAGTCGAAGAGAATCGGCATCATCCGGGCCCACATGGAAGAAGACGCTGGAAAGAACCTGCACGACGAGTCCGGGGCCGGAGGCGACAGCCGGGTCGATTTGAACCGCTGCGGCACACCGCTGGTGGAGATCGTCTCCGAACCCGATTTGCGCTCGGCCAGTGAGGCCCGAATCTTCCTGGACGAACTGAAGCTGTTGTTGACTTATCTCGGCGTTTCCGACTGCAACATGCAGGAAGGCAGTCTGCGGTGCGACGCCAACATCAACCTGCACATTCACGATAACGTCCAAAACATCGCCACACCGATCGTCGAGATCAAGAACCTGAACAGTTTTCGGGCGGTCGAGCAGTCGCTGGAGTTCGAGGCACAACGGCAGTTCGAAGAGTGGCAACAGAGTGGCCACAAACTCGGTGACGTACCCAAACAGACGCGCGGTTGGAGCGAGCGGGCCGGCGAGACGTTCGCCCAGAGAGGCAAAGAGGAAGCCTCCGACTATCGCTACTTTCCCGATCCGGACCTGGTTCCGGTCATCGTCTCCGAAGAGTTCATCGCAGAAATCCGCGATGAGCTGTGCGAATTGCCGGCGGACCGCCGCACACGGTTTCGAACGGCATACCAACTTTCGAACTACGATGCGGCAGTCATCATCGATCAGGGAGCCGAGTTTGCCGACTATTTTGAGGAGATCTCACAAGCCTGCGAGGAGGGCAAACAGGCCGCCAACTGGGTGACGCAAGACGTGCTGCGGGAGATGAAGGAGCACTCGTTGTCGATCGATGAGTTTCCCATCCGCCCGCCGGTACTGGCCAGTCTGCTGAAGCGAATCGCGGGCAACGAGATTTCGGTCAAAAGCGCCCGTGAGGTGTTTGCCGGTTTGCTGAAAGACGGTCTCAATGGCGAGACGATTACGGGCGAACGCATTTCCCGAATCATCGAGGAAAGGGGTCTGGCGCTCGTCTCAGACACCGCTGAGCTCGACGGGGTGATTTCCACAGTTGTAGCGCGGAACGCGAAGATCGCCGAAGATTTTCGAGGAGGCAAGCAAGGTGCCATCGGCCCGTTAATCGGGCAGGTGATGCGCGAAGTCAAAGGCGCCGACGCGGCCGTCGTCAGAAAACTACTCATCGAGAAGCTGAGCTCTTAGGTGTCACTCGAAGACCGCCGGCGCTGGGACGCGAAGTATGCCGCGCGCGACGTCCCCGCCCAAGTCGAGCCTGATGCGTGGCTGGCGTCGTGTGCCAAGGGGCTGCCGGTGGGCCGAGCACTCGATTTGGCCAGCGGCTTGGGGCACAACGCCGTCTGGCTGGCGACGCGCGGATGGAGCGTCGATGCGATCGACATTTCGCCCGTCGGACTCCAAATCGCCCAACAATTGGCCCAGCGCCAGGCACAGCACGTCGGATGGATTGCGGCTGACCTCGAGCAATTCGAGCTCCCGGTCTCAGCCTACGATCTGATCGCCGTGTTTCGCTTCTTGGATCGAGTGCGCTTGCCGGCGATGATCGAAGCCGCATTAAAGCCGGGCGGAATCTTGGTGTACGAGACATTTACACAACGGCATTTCGAGCGTTTTCCAGATTCCATTCGGAGACGATCGTTTCTGTTGGAAGCGGGTGAACTGCCGAGGCTGTTTGGATCCCTCAACACGGTCAACTATCAGGAGTTGGACTCTCCGCAACACTCGGTCGCACAACTGGCGGCGCGCAAGCCGCCTATCTGACGCTGCTGCTTCGTTGTACACCCCGGCGTCTGAGAATTGCTTTGGGGGCAGTCACTGCGTTAGACTGTAGGTTCGAGAGTGGGTCGGCTCGGAGTAATCTCAACATATGCGCGATTCAACAGTACCGCGCTGTTCCGGTCGAAACCCACCCTTCTCCGCCGCTGGGAATCGATGTCCCTCGACTCCACGAGCCCGATTGTGGATGCATCGTGCGGCAGCCGTGTTGAGCGTGGTGCTGGCGATCTTGTCGGTGGCCGCCGCACTTCCTGAAACAGCCGAGAGAAAACAGCTACTCAATAGCGCTGAGTTTCCGGCCGGTTGGATGCATTTTTCGGCAGGCGAGGACGCGCGGATCGGCGATACTTGGCGGGTCGAGGAGACGACTGTAGACGGAATCGTCCTGATTTGCTCCGGCCAGCCTTACGGGTATATCCGCACGGCCACTCAGTACGCAGACTTCGAGTTCGGACTGGAGTGGCGGTACCCAACGGCTGAGAACGGCAACAGCGGGGTGCTGGTGCACACCAGTGGCGAAGACAAGATTTGGCCGACCGCCCTGCAGGTGCAGCTGCATACGCCTTCAGCGGGCAGCATTCTGCCGACCGGCGGCGCCAGTCCAAAGACGCCGGTTCGCGTCAAGGACCTCTCGCGTCCTGTGAACGAATGGAACTCGTGCATCCTGACGTGTCGCGGGGGGCGGCTGAGTGTCGTAATCAACAACACCCAAGCCGGCGAGATCGAAGGATGTGTGCCCGATAGCGGCTGCATTGCCTTGCAGAGCGAAGGTTCCGAAATTCACTTTCGCAAGATCTGGATGCGAAAGCTCCCTGCTGCCGAAGCCAACGTTGAGTGAGTCTACGAAACGCGGCCCAGCGCCAACAGGTATTCCAGCGTGTAGATGCCCGTGTTGTGGCCGTCGTTGAAGTGAATGTTGTACGCGTAGTTGCCGACCGGTTTGACGGCGGTACCACGCGTAGGTGCGGCCTCTTCAATTGCCATCACCGGGAGCAATGCGGGCGGCTCGTCAACCTTGGTCCGGCAAGTTGCGCACGGGCATCGGGCTCGCAACATTGCCCAGCCGAGACGGTGCGTACCGCCGTCGCTCCATTCGATCGACAGCGCCTCTTCGTCGCCGCTCAGCGAGACCGGCGTGGGCAGATCTTGTGGGTTCATCTCACGGCCCGCAATCGAAGTCTGCGTCGTCAGTCTGCGTCCGTCCGCCGAAGCACGAGCACGTCGCAAGCCGCGTGACGAATGACGCGTTCGGCTACCGATCCCAGGACCATTCGCTTGAAACCGTGATACCCGTGCGAGGCGACCACGATCAGGTCGGCATTGATTTCAGACGCAAAGTCCGTGATCTCCAGCCCGGGATTACCGACGCGGACGTCGAATGGGACGCCGGACTGACCCAGCCGTTGCTGGAGTTTGTCGAATTCCTGGCGTACGGCTTGTTCCCGGCTCTCATCGGTGATTTCACCCCAAGCCACCCCGGGTGAGACCGCGTCGAGCGGAAACAGGACGTGCACCGCCCTCACCGACGATGCGTCGCCGGCAACGTCGATCGCCGTCTTGAAGGCCCGCTCTGACTCGTCTGAGAAATCAAGCGGTACAACGACTGTTTTGGGTGTTGGCCAACTCATGCTTCATTCTCCCCGGATGCAGCGCGTGCGAAGCTTTGGCATCAAGATGCCTTCGTTTCAAGCTCGCCCGCACGATACTTGGCCCAGTACTCGTTCAATTCTCGTTTCACTTTTCCGGAAAGCAGCGCGACGCCGAGAATGTTTGGAAAAGCCATTCCCAGTATCAACAGGTCGCTAAGTGCCAACACGTTTGTGGCCGAGACGACGGCACCGAGAAACACAAACACGAGAAACAGGATTCGGTACACCATCGACGAGCGGTCCCCGAACAGATACGCCCAACAGCGTTCGCCGTAGTACGACCACGAAATCATCGTGGAGTAAGCGAACAACACGACGGCGACCGAAAGCACATAGGGGAACCACGAGATCTGTTCTTGCATCGCGCGAGATGTCAGTCCCGCCCCGTTGTCGTCGGCCACAAAGTGGGCGTAGTCGGGGTTGTTGTAAGCGCCGGTGATCACGATCACCAAGGCGGTCATGGTGCATACGACAACCGTGTCGATAAACGGTTCGAGCAGGGCCACAATGCCTTCCCGCACGGGGTATTCGGTCTTGGCAGCCGAATGCGCGATGGCTGCCGAGCCGACACCGGCTTCGTTGGAGAAGGCCGCTCTTCGGAATCCCATCACCAGCACGCCAATCAGCGCGCCGTATCCGGCTTGCGGTGTGAAAGCTTCGGTGACGATCGTCTGGATGGCTGCCGGAATCGCACCGGCATTGTTTACCAGAATCCACAGGCACGCCAGAACATACACGCCGCACATGAAGGGCACGATCTTCTCGGCCGTCGCTGCGATGCGCCGGATGCCGCCGATGATCACGACACCCACGAATGCCGCCATCACCACGCCGTACAGCCAACGATTGTCTGCCAGCAACGGCCAGTTCTCTTGGACTGCATTGAGCGACTGGTTGACCTGAAATGCGCACCCGCCACCGAAGGAGGCCAGCACGCACAAAACGGCGAACAACACACCCAACCCGGCTCCGAGGGGACCGAGACCCATCTCTTTGAGCCCGCGGGAGAGGTAAAACATGGCCCCGCCCATGATCCGTCCATCGGGCCGGACTTCGCGATACCTCTGTCCCAGCGTGCATTCGGCGAATTTCGACGACATTCCGAGCAGTCCCGCCACGATCATCCAGAAAGTCGCGCCGGGTCCGCCGGTCATGACCGCAATGGCAACCCCCGCAATGTTCCCCAGTCCGACGGTGGCTGACAGCGCGGCGGTCAATGCTTGAAAGTGATTGACTTCACCGGCGTCGTCTGGATTGTCGTATCGGCCGGCTGTAACGGATATGGCGTGCTTGAACCCGCGGATGTTGATGAAACCCATCCGGAGCGTGAAGAAGATAGCCCCCAGAACAAGCCACAGCACCACCACCGGGACCCCCGGCTTGACCGCGACGAACTGGCTGTCAGCTGTTTCGGCGAGGGACACGGTAAACGTGCGCGTACGGCCTGTGGTGAACTCCTCGCCAAACTCTGTTTGCAGCCGTGCGGCTTCTTCGTCCGAGACCACACCGGCCGGCAGCGTGAGCGTGTAGTTGATCTCCTGAGGATTGAGTCCGGCCTCTTCGGCCTGCTGCACCAGCCCCCTGATCGTTTCGACATCCGTGGCCGCGCCGTCGACTTCCTGCGAGAACTCGTCATGGCCAACGATTTCGTAGAAGAACACGCTGGCAATGTAGCCGACCAACTGGCCGGCAACATCGTCGAGTTGTTGCTCGAATTCCTTGATCGCCGTCGGTGGTGACTCCTCGGAACCGGCTGTGGGTTCTTGTGCGTCGGCTGCCTGTTCGTCCGAATCGACTGCCTCGGCACTCTCCGCAGCCGCGCCGCCGCTGGCCTCTTGTGCGTAGAGTCTCGCCGCCACGGGGCTCGCGAGGATTGCGGTCAGCAGCACGGGCAGGAAGAGGCGCTTCATGATTTCCGTTCAATCCACAGAGGGGATGAGGATCGGGTCCCGGGTGGCGACCGGCTGTTGAATACTCGTTCCGCTTGGGCCAGCCGCCGAAGCAGCGTCAATATAGCAACGAACGCGATTGGGCAAAAGCACAGCCCGCAGGCTCTTCGGCTGGTTGCAGGCGATCGGTCGGGCAGCCGATGAGCAATCGTCAGCCGTACTGGTTGGAGAGATCGCGAATCGAGTCGAGCGCGTCCTCCAATTCGGGAACCTCCGCCCCGGGCACTCGTCCGTTGCGGTCGCATTCTCCCAGCAATACCAGCGCGTCAAAGTCGTCATGCTGTTGCAGGCGGCGGCGGGCGCGGGCCCCAATGGTACCGTCTCGAAGGGCGTGGGCCTGCATGTGATGCTCGATGAACCAGGCGGTTCTCTCCGTGATCCAATCTTCGAGCGCTTCCAGCGCCGACTGCACGTGGTCAACCGCGTCGATGGCTTTGCCTACGTCGTGCAGCAGCGCCGCCAGCAGAAACTCTTCGTCGTAGGGCATTTCGTCGCAGGCCAATTGGTAAACCTGCAGGCTGTGGTACAGTGCGTCGCTTTCGGGGTGATAACGCCAATTCTCGCGAACGTGCTGCAGCGGCAACAATAGCGAACGGTAGAGCTGAAACCGATCGATGCGTCCCTCGGCTTCGACGACGGCCTGATCCAGTTCCAGCTGCGGATACTCGTGCGTGAGCAGGGCCTCCAATTCCGGCAGCGAGGCCCGCTCGATCCCCTTGCCGGTAATGGAACTTTTGAAGACGTAGTGTGCCTTGTCGGCCGGGTAGACCGTGATTTCGACGGGGAACCGATCTTTGATGTGCACGTGGGTAAACGTGCGTTCTTCGCCATGTTTTCGCACGCGCTTGCGTTCGACGAAATAGTCGATGCCTTCGTCGTCGAGGGCGCCGGTCACCGCTTCGAGACTGCGGGGAAAAACATGGATGTCGATGTCGGAACCCTGACGGACATGACCGGTGAGAGTGCTGCCGATGAGTCGGGGGCGGCAAGCCTCCAGCAACCGCATGATCCGCAGCGCCTCGACACGCATCTCCTTGAGGTTTTCTGTGCGCGTCTCGCCTTCGTACAGATACGCGAACCGCTGAATCTCGTCGCGGATTTCGCGATTGCTGGGCAAGTCCGAAGGTTTCACCCAGCCTCTGCAGATCTTGCGGGCGGCCTTCATTTTCGCCCGATAGTACTCAGCTTCTTGCCGGCAATACATGAGGCGGGCCGCCTCAAAGACGATCCGCTGCCGCAGTTTTTCATTCGCCATGAAACATGGGGGCGCCGATATGAGGCCCATCGAAGCGGCGCTGGGCTTTGGTGATTCTACTCCTGACGTGCAGTGAGGCCAAGGGGAGTACACCGCCTCGCATGACTGGTTCGCATGACTGGGGCTGATAGACCGGGCTATTGTCAGTTGGTAATCTGAAACCACGGGACGCAGAACACCACAAGAATTGACCTTAGACTCATGCCACTTTGATTGGGAGAGCCGTTTCGATGAAGACATCCTTGATGAGTCTGTCGGCAAGCGCGTTGGTCCTCTGCCAGGCAATTGCCGTCCATGCCGACGTTAAAGTCGGGGACAAATCGCCGAAGTTTGAGTCCGTCGACGATCAGGGCAAGCCGTGGAAGTCGACCGACTACGTCGGCCAGAAGATTCTGGTGGTGTATTTCTATCCGGCCGACTTGACCGGCGGGTGCACGAAGCAGGCTTGCGGCTTCCGCGATGACATGAAAAAGCTCGCCGATCTGGATGTCGAAGTTGTGGGCGTCAGTGGAGACTCGGTTAGGAACCACCAGCTCTTCAAGAAGGTTCACGACCTCAACTTCACTTTGCTGGCCGATGAGCAGGGTACGGTGGCCAAGACGTTTGGCGTGCCGACTCGCCCGGGCGGCACGATCAAGCGCAAGATTGACGGACGGGAGGAAACGTTGACTCGCGGCGTCACTGCCAGCCGCTGGACTTTTGTCATCGATCAATTGGGCAACGTTGTGCTGAAGAATACGGAAGTCAAAGCTGCCGAAGACAGCAAATCCGTGTTGGAACTTGTAAACGGCCTGCAATAAGTCCGTCCGCGGCCGCGGTGCTTCTTCGCAACCCGTCTGTGAGCTGTTTCACAGGTGCATGGGCTTTCGGAAAACATGCACAAAGTGCCTGAAATGGTCGACATTCCCGGTCGTGATCGACTAGCATGATCCGAGTTTGAGCGCAGCGTCCTGCGTTCCCGAGAATTGAATGAAGGCAACGGAGTTAGGAGTTATCCATGAAGAGATTCGCTGTAGTTGCGAGCATTCTGGCGGTCGCCTGTTTGAGTCTGAAATTGTCCGCTGCGGAGTTGAAGTCCGGCCTGGAACCGGGTGACGCGCCTGCCGCGTTCAACGTGCATGACGTCACCGGCCCGTCCGCGGGCAAAAGCCTGTGCTACCGGTGCCAGTACGGCAACCGGCCGGTCGTCAGCGTCTTTACACGCGAGATCGACCAGAACGTGACCGATCTGATCAAGCAGCTTGATGCCACCGTTGGCCGCAACCAAGACAACCAATTGAAGGCCTTCGTGGTGTTGCTGACGGATGATCGTGAAGCGGCCGAGGAACAGTTGGCCGACGTCGCCAAGCAAAACAAGATCGAGCATGTGCCGCTGACGATTTTCGAAAACGCCCAAGGCCCTGAGGCATACCAAATCTCGGGCAACGCCGACGTGAGCGTCATGATGTGGGTGGAATCGGGCGTCAAGGTGAACCATGCCCTTCCCAAGGGGGGGCTCGACAAGCGGACGGTCAAAAGCATCGTGGCCGACACCAGCAAGATTCTGAACTAGTTTTTCCGCCGAACTGCCAAAGCAGCCGGTTTCACGATCACAGTGAGCCGGCTGTTTTTTTGCGCAGATTATGCAAACTTGAGTCTCCGCCCGGGAACAGCGAGCGACGCGGGCGACCTCCTGCATGAACGGGTGTGACCAAGAACCGCACAACCCGGCATAGATTCTGTTTCGCTCGAGCGTGCTTTATTTCGCCCTGACTTTCGCTTATCCTAAATGTAAGCTATGGCTGATGTTTACGAGGGCAGCTGGCCCGCAGAATCGATTCCGATTGCGGTGCTGACGGACCCTCGCGACGCAGATGAGCCCGTTTCGGGGGCGGTTTGGCATGTACGTCCAGTTTCTCTGCACGAATTGCGGCAAAAGCCTCAAGGTGCGTGAGGAGAACGTCGGCCGCCGCGTCCGGTGCCCATACTGTCAGCACGCTTTGACCATCCAGGCTCCGACCGAGACACCCAGCGGTACGAAGGTCGACCAGGCCCCACATTCGGTCTCAACGGCAGATTGGTCCGAGGGAACCGACGTGGGGATGAAAACCAGCGCGCTGTTGGGACTGTTGATCGCCGTCGCCTTCTACATTCTGGTGGCCAAACCATTCGACGTCGTGTATCTGGGCCAGCTGTTCCTTGACCGGGGATGGGTTCCGTTTGTCCTCACCTTCTTGATGGGATGGTCCTTTGCAATCCTGTATCTCAAATCGAAGAAGCTGGAGCAGCAGCGCGATTCGATGTTGTTCGACCTGCTTCCCAACGCGATTGCCGAAGAGATCACGCCGAAAAATGTCGACCTGTTTACCAACTATCTCCGCGGCTTGCCTGTGCAGCCGAGCCAGAGCTTCCTGCTGAATCGTGTACTGCGGGGTTTGGAACACTTCCGCGTGCTGCGCAACAATTCGGAAGTGTCCAGCCGCTTGGCATCCCAGTCGGAGATTGACGCCACGTCCGTCGAATCGAGCTACACGCTGCTGAGAGTCTTCATTTGGGCCATTCCCATCTTGGGTTTCATCGGCACCGTGCTCGGCATTAGCGCAGCGGTCTCGGGCTTTTCTGGATCGTTGGATCAGGCTCAAGAACTCGTTGTGCTCAAGCAGTCGCTTAACGACGTGACCGGCGGCTTGGCCACCGCATTTGACACGACATTGGTGGCCCTGGTGATGAGTCTGCTGGTCATGTTCCCGGCAAGCTCGATGCAGAAATCTGAAGAAGACTTGCTCAACTGGGTTGACGAATACTGCAACGAAAACCTGCTCAAACGGCTGAAGGACGGCGATCGCTCGGCAACGGATGGAAGCGGCGTGCTGTCCCGTGGTAGTTCACAATCATCGACCGAATTGAGAGCCTGGATGAGGGTTGCCGAGTCGATGACCAACGCGGCCGAATCGTTGGAGAAGTCTCTGAACGGACTGGGCGAGGGACTGTCGAATCTTCAGCGGGAGCCACTTCCTTCTGAGCCCGGTGGCGCCGACGGCCCCCATTCCGGTGCGTGAGCCAAGAGAAATGCGATGGTAAAGCCAAAACGCCGCCGCACCGAAGCGATATCGCTGTTTCCGTTTCTCAGCATCCTGGCGTGTGTGATCGGCGTGCTGACGCTGATCATCACGGCAATGGCACTCGGACAACTCCAAGAACAGCCCGCCTCGTCGGATGATTACAAACTGGACGAAGAATACCAGAAGCTCGAAGGCGAAATCGAAGTCGACGAGCAGGAATTGGAGCGGATCAAAAAGGCGATTGCCGACGCTGAGAAAATGAGTGCGAATCTGGCGGCTGCGCGACAGGAAATGGAGCAACTGCAAGCCGACCAGTTGGCCAGATCCAACGTCGAGCAGACGAGGGATGAGTTGATTCTGGAAGTCGAGCGATTTCGGCAGCAAGCCGCCGAGATCGAGAGGCAGCTGGCCGAACGCACATCCAAGCTTGAGGTTTTTCGCGAGGAGTTGAAGCTCCGGAAGGCCCCGCCCAAAGCGGCCCAAGTCGTCGTTCGGCAAAACGATCGGCCCCCGGAAAGCGACGCGCCTAACTTGAAGTACACCGTCGTCGAATGCAGAAACGACCGGGTGGTCATCTATGGAGGTGAAGAGCCGACTGAGGTCCCCCGCGGCGAGCTTGGCAAACGCGATCAGGCGTTTTTTCAAGTCGTCGAAAGAGTTGCGGCGGCGCAGGATGAAGGTGCATGTTTGCTGTTACTCGTACGTGACGACAGTCACGCAACGTTTACCGACGCGCGACGGATTGCCCGCAGTCGTAGATGCTTGACCAGCAAGCTGCCCCTGCCCGGACAGGGAGATCTCGACCTGAGCGGAATTGGGTCCGGCTAAACACGTTTCGTATCCAAACCAATCCAGCATACCTGCGAAAGCCCAACTTGCGATGAGAACCAGACGCAAACAGGCGATGGGCAGCCTCGATTCGCTGTTGGACACGATGACCAACGTCGTGGGGATACTGGTCATTCTGTTGGCCGTCACGCAGATGGGAGTCGGAGACGCCGTTCAACGAATTAGAGGTGCAATGGTCACCGCAACGCCCAAGGAGTTCGAGTTGCTCAAGTCACGAGCGTCGGAGTTGGAGCGGCTCGTTGATGAACAAGCCGAGGCGGGCGAAGAGGCTATCCAGCGGACCCAAGTCGACAGTAATACATTGGCCACGACCGAGATTCTGATCACCGACCTGAAGACTGAGATCGCGAAGCTTGCCGAGCTAGAAGCTGAAGCCCAACAAGCGCGGGCCTCGATCGGCGAAAGCCAAGATCAGATTGCCGGCCTGCGGAAACAAGTCACTGAATCGGAGCTGGCACTGGTCACAATCCGAGACGAGCTCGAAAACACGCCGAAACTCGAAACTCCGACCGCCAAGGTAGTCCGACTGCCGAATCCGCGCGAGGTGCCGAAGAACTGGACGGAAGTCTTGTTCATCTGCCAACACGGCCGAATCATGAAGCTCGACCCAGATGCGATGTTGAAAAGAGCATATACATCGATCGAAAGAGTTGCGCGGCGCAACGCCGAGGTGAGGATTCAACTCAACCGCGAAAATACACGTGGCAACGTCGTCAGCATCAATTGCAAGGTGCTAGTCGGACTTTTTGAGAGAATTGATGTCGGCGGCTCGTTGTTTCGCATCAGCGTCGAAGACAAAAACGGCATACCGCACCTGGTCTACACAGCACGCGATGGCAAGGGCGAGACCGTAGAAGACATCACCGCCGGGCGATCGTTCTACCGGCTGCAGATTCGCAAGATGGAATCCAACGAATATGCCAGGTTCCTAGTTTGGCCCGACAGTTTCGACGTCTACTTGGCCGCTCGCGACATGGCCGATGAGTTCGACGTCGCTGCGGGTTGGGAACTCCGCAACGAAAACTCCTCATACAGCCGGCCGCTCCTAGACCCCCGTGGCAGACGCGTCGTTTGTGAGGGGCATAAGGAACCCCCACCGGCAAAGCCGCCTGCCAAACCGCCAGTTCCCGATCCGGCGCTTCAAGGCCGCAAAGTTCCGCCGCGCGACGTCGTCGATTGACTCGCAGGCTCGCGGCGGGCAGCTGGCTTGTTGCTGAACCTAATCGTCGGCGACCAATATTGCGGGCGACGACGAAACTCGCTCAGGACTTTCCTCGAGGTTCTTCCTCTTCCTCTTCAAAATCGAAGTCGTCAAACTCGTCGGAGACTTCGTCAAACATGTCATCGTCGGCGACGACCACCTCGTCTTCGTCGATTTCGTCCATTTCGAACGCCGATGTGCTGGCATCCATGTCTGGATCTGAGAAGGCGTCTGCTGCATCCATCTCCACGGCGCTCAGCTCACCGGATGATGGTGCGACTGCAACCACGTTGTCGCTCGCCTTTGATTCTTTGTCTTTCTTCGGTTTGTCTGACTTGGGCCCAAAGATCAGGATCCCCACCGGCATCAACGCCACCACCGAACCGCAGACCAGCGTCAAGCCGGCCAGCACCGTCAGCAGGCCCCCCATTTGGTCGAAGCTGTCGCTCAGGAACGTCGAAACGATCAGAAACGCCAACAGTCCCGCTGGAACTGCCGCCGTCAGCGATGCTAGCGCGAGATGAGTTTTAGGCACGGTTACGCTCGCTAGGTTTCAGTGGCTCGTGTGAACGAGTCTACCTCAGAATGCGTTCAAGTTGGATCTCTGGCAGTCCATGCCTGCTTTGGCGCGCTCGGCACCCCGAGATGTCCCGCCATGCAGCTCTCTTCTATACTACGGGACCGCCAAAACGCATCGCAAGACCCTCCCATCGGCAATGCGTGGTGTCGCGGGGATGTGTCAGAGCTGGTTGAAGCGAATGCGCGGGTGGAGCCGGTTAAACCGAGAGATCGTGCACTGTGCGCTCTGTCCGCGGCTGCGCGATCATTGCAAAACAGTCGCCGCCGAAAAACGCCGCGCTTACAGCAACTGGGACTACTGGGGGCGACCCGTACCGAATTTCGGAGATCCTCGCGCTCGACTGCTGATCGTAGGCCTGGCGCCTGGCGCTCACGGAGCCAATCGCACGGGCCGCATGTTCACCGGCGACCGCAGCGGCGATTGGCTGTATAGGGCGCTGGCAAAGGCCGGTTTCGCCAATCAGCCGGCTTCGACGGACCAAGACGACGGCCTGCAGCTTCACGACTGCGCCATTACCGCTGCGTGTCATTGCGCACCGCCAGCCAACAAGCCGACGCGCGAAGAACTCCTGAACTGCGCTCGCTGGTTTGAGTCCACCGATCAACTGCTGCCGGCCAAAGTGTTTCTCGCTTTGGGTCAAATCGCGTGGAAGGCGGTGATCGATCAGGGAAAACGATCCGGATGGTACGAAGGCAAGATGCCGAAATTCGGACACGCCGCCAAAGTGGCGCTGGGCGACGGCCGTTGGCTCGTCGGTAGTTTTCACCCCAGCCAGCAGAACACCTTTACAGGCAAGTTGACCGAGCCAATGTTCGACGAGGTTTTCGGGACAATCCGCAGCCTGCTCGACCCGAATTGAGATCGGTGCCTTCGGCAACGACGACGCTATAATTGAGGTGGCCGAAAAGTAACGGGCACGGGGTCTGACGCGATGAGAACTCGTTTGGGATTGTTCATCTTGTTCGCCTTGATTGGGGCGTGCGGCGGTTGCGATGGCTCGCAGCGGGCGGCTAAAACCGATCCCGGCGGTGCGGCGGCAACCGAACAAGGCGCGTTGCAGCAATCAGATCGCCCAAACTTGATATTGATCTCAATCGACACCCTCCGGGCCGACCATTTGGGATGCTACAACTACCCGCGTCCCACTTCACCCACCATCGACGCACTCGCCTCAGAAGGCGTGGTCTTTGATGACGCGTCGACGACCTCACCCTGGACGCTCCCGTCGCACGCGTCGATGCTCACCGGCCTGTACCCGCGACGACACGGTCTGCGATTGCCGGTCAACAGCATGCGCAAGGCGCGCCAAGCGGCAGAAGCGCTGGGCGTCGAGACTCGTCGTTACGAGGTCTCACAGACGACCTTGGCCGAACACCTGGGCCGCGCCGGTTACGCGACCGCGGGGTTTGTGAACTTCACGCTCGTGAGCGAGCGTTACGGGTTCGATCGAGGTTTTCACCAGTTCAGTCACATCGAAAACGATTCCGGCAGTTCAAAACCCTCAAAGATCGCCCAGCATGCCGTCCGTTGGCTCGAGAGTCCGCCGAGCGAGCCGTTTTTTCTGTTCCTGCACTTTTACGACGTTCATTCGCCGTACCAATCGCTGCCGAAGTATCGAGAAGAATTCGTCAACGACTACGATGGTCCGTTGGGACCGAGCGGATTTCTACATTTCAAGCGAATCTTGAACGGCAACTATCAGCCCACCGACGCAGACGTGCAGTACCTCGAGGACATCTACGATGCCGGTATCCGGCAACTGGACGACGGCTTGAGACGTATCGTCGCGTCGCTGGAGAAGTCCGGGTTGATGGAAGACACGTTGATTGTGATTACGTCCGACCACGGCGAGGAATTCATGGAACACGGCGGCGTGAGCCATGGCGCGGATCACTACCAGGAAGTAATGCGGATCCCCTGGGTGATGCGCGGGCCCGACGTGCCGCCAGGTAAGCGTGTCCAAACGATGGTCTCGCTCGTCGATCTGATGCCGACGGTTCTGGGCGTTCTCGGAATCGACTTGCCGGGCGACCTCGACGGAGTCGATGTCGGCTCGACGTGGCGATCCGATGCACAGCCCATCGAGCGATATCTCTTTGCGGAAGCCGAGATGTCGGCCGGCTTCGAACTCGATCTCGAAGCGGTCGACGTCAAGAAGGCCGTTCGCAATTCCAGGTTCAAGTTGCACTACAACACGGCCGCACAGACGAAGGAATTGTACGATCTGCTTTCCGACCCCGGCGAAACGCAGAATGTTGCCGACGCCGGTCACCGGGCCGGCGATCAGTTGATGCGTCGGCTTGAGCAATTCCTCACAGATCCGGTGACATCACAGCCGGTGGCCCCCCTCAGTCCAGAGCAACGCAAGAGCCTCAAGAGCGTCGGCTACGTCGACTAAAGCCGTCTTACGGACACATCAGGTTGACGGCCAGCAGTACATCAGCCTTTGGTCCATCCCCGAAAGTTTGCTGCCGTAACTTGGCTGGTGTTGGGCGCAGCGACCGGATATCGTGGGTTTAGGTGGTGTTTCAAGTCGGTCCTGCAACCCAGTTGAGCCACCCCAGCCTCCCGGGCGTTCCCTCAACCGAGGCGGTCGAGCAAACCGGCCCAACCACGCCATGCGAACACCTGACCGAACACAACGATTTCGGGGCAGGCGACGGGTTCTCAGCCGCATTCTGAGACATTGTCTGCCCGCGTTCATGTGCGCGAGCACCGTGTGGGCCGCCGACAGCCCGCCGAGTGCGACGCTTGCACAACAAGAATCTGCGGCCAGAATCGGTTTGATTCTTCGAACTCGCTGTGTCGGATGTCACGGCCGCTCCCGGATGGAAGGTGATCTACGCCTCGACGATTTGGCGGCCGCCAAGCAAGAGGGGGTCATCGTACCTTTCAACAGCAAAGACAGCCGACTCGTCCACAGAATTACGGCCGCATCCCCCGATGATCGCATGCCCGCCGAAGGCGAACCGTTATCGGATGCCGAGATCGCGATCGTTCGAAAGTGGATTGACGGCGGCGCCGCATGGCCTGCCGGAGACTTGGATTCCAATCGACACTGGGCCTACGTCAAGCCAGAGCGCCCCGCCATACCTGCTGTCGCACGCGCCCAGTGGACGCAGCAACCAATCGATCATTTCGTCCTGGAGCAGCTCGAACGAAACGGAATCGCACCCTCCCCTCTCGCGCCGCAGGAACGGCTCATCCGCCGCGTCACACTCGACCTCACCGGGTTACCGCCCACGCTGGAAGAAGTCGACGCTTTTCTCAGTGACGACCGGCCCGATGCTTTCGACCGGCTTGTCGACCGCCTGCTCGCATCTGCCGCCTACGGCGAGCGGTGGGCCACCCCCTGGCTGGATGCGGCCCGCTATGCCGACTCGAATGGCTTTCAACGCGACGACCGTCGCTCGGCTTGGCCGTACCGCGATTGGGTGGTTCGCGCCCTCAATGCCGACATGCCATTCGATCAATTCACGATCGAGCAGCTTGCCGGCGATCTGCTACCTAATCCGACCGTCGATCAGTTGGCAGCAACAGGATTCCACAGGGCGTCGATGACCAATCTCGAAAACGGCATCGACCCAGCCGAACAGCAGGTTGTCGCGATCTTCGATCGGGTGAACACCACCGCGGCCGTCTGGCTTGGAACGACACTGCAGTGCGCCCAGTGCCACGATCACAAGTACGACCCGTTCTCGCTCGACGACTACTACCGGCTGTATGCTTTTTTCAACAGCACTGAAACGGAGATCGAGCCCGGGCAAGGTGGTTACGACCCGAAACTGATCGGCCCCAAGATTCCACTGTACTCGGTTCTTCCGAAGCCCGAGCAAACGATGGCACTGCAGCTGGATACTCGAATCGCGAAGCTGCAAAGCCAGGAACGGGAATTGACCGACAGACTGACGGCGGAACTCGCCGAATTGGACGAGCGCCCGCTCCGCAAACCAAACCAAAGCCTGCCCCGTAGCGTGTCGCAGTTGTTGAAGATCCCGAAAGAGAAGCGGTCGCTCGTGCAGGCGGTTCAGCTGCAGTGGGCCTATCAGAATTCCTCCGTTGAGCTACAAGAGCTCAAAGAACAATTGAGGAAGACCGAAGAGGAGTTCAAAGAACTCGTCCCGACGACATTGGTCATGCGGGAGCTAGCCGAGCCGCGCATAACCCACGTGTTCCGACGTGGCAACTTCTTGGACACGGGTCACGAAGTGCAACCGGCCACGCCCGCCGCGCTGCCGCCTATGCCGGCCGATGCCAAGCCCAATCGGCTGACACTTGCAAAGTGGCTCGTCGATGAGAACAACCCGCTAGCGGCACGGGTTGTCGTCAATCGGCATTGGAATGAGCTGTTCGGCCGCAGTTTGGTCGCGACCCCGGATGACTTCGGAACTCGGGGCGAGCCACCAACGCACCCCGAGCTGCTCGATTGGCTCTCATCGGAGTTGGTCAGCAAAAGGTGGAGCGTGAAGACGTTGCACCGCATGATTGTGACGTCGGCCACCTATCGACAGTCGGCTCGAATGCACGCCTCACCCGCCAAACTGGACCCTGACAACCGGCTATATGCACGCGGCCCGCGCAAGCGGCTGCCCGCCGAGTCGATTCGCGACCAAGCCTTGGCAATCGGCGGACTCTTATCCCAGCGCATGTATGGTTCGCCCGTGTTTCCGTACCAGCCGCCCGGAGTCTGGCGCCAGATCGACACCGCCAGCAACGTCTGGACGATGAGCAATGGGGACGATCCCTATCGTCGGGGGTTGTACGTCTACCGGCGCCGGACGTCGCCCTATCCCAGCTTCGTCAATTTTGACGCGCCCAGCCGTGAACTCTGTGCCGTGCAGCGCAGCGAGTCGATCACGCCGCTACAGGCCTTGACGCTTCAGAACGATCGCGTGTTTGTCGAGGCGGCAGCCGGACTCGCGCGCCGGCTGTTGACCGAAATGCCCGAAGACAGCCAACGCATTGCGTACGGATTCCGTCTCGTTACGTGCCGGCACGCGACGCGCCAAGAACAACAGATTCTCGCCGATGTTTTTGCCAAAGCGACGCGCCTTTACGACAGCGATCGCGCGGCGGCTGAAGAACTTTGCCGGCGCTTTAGCATGCCGGAAACTGTCGATCCTGTCGTCGCCGCGGCATGGATCCACCTGGCACGGGTGCTGCTGAATCTTGATGAGGCGATTACAAGTGGTTGAAACGCCGCAACCTAGCCGCTGTCACGCGCCCCCGATCGTAGCCCGCCGTGAATTCTTACGCGCGAGCGGTCTGGGCATCGGTGCCATTGCGCTGGACGCCATGTTGCAAGGCGACGCGCCGGCCCAGTCGACTGACTCGTCCGCAGTCTCCGGTCCGCACTTCGCACCGAAGGCCAAACATCTGATTTATCTGCACATGGTTGGCGGACCGTCGCAGATCGATATTTTCGATCCCAAACCTCAGCTGGAAAAGTTCGACGGAGACCCCGCGCCTCGGGAACTGTACGACGGCGACCGGTTCGCGTTCTTGGCGGGCCAGCCGAAAATCCTCGCCAGTCGCTACAAATTCCAACAACACGGCGAATGCGGCGCCCCCGTTTCGCAACTCATGCGCCGGACCGCGGACTTCGTCGACGACCTGGCCTTTGTCAAGTCGATGCAGACCGACGAGTTCAATCATGGTCCGGCACAGCTGTTTCTGATGACGGGTTTCCCGCGGCAAGGCCGGCCCAGCCTCGGGTCGTGGCTTTCGTACGGCCTGGGAAACGAAAACGAGAACCTGCCGGCGTTCGTGGTCCTGGTGCGTGGCACGGCACCCGGAGCTGGCCGTTCGATCTGGGACAGCGGGTTTTTGCCCTCTGAGCACAGCGGCGTCGAGTTCCGTACCAGCGGTGACCCCGTGCTGTTTCTCAAGCAGCCCGACGGCATGCCTTCCGGCGGGGCGGCGCTGTTGAATGATGCGGTGGGCGCACTCAATTCCCTGCAGCGCGACGAGTTTGGCGATCCGCGCATCACGGCCCGCATCAAGTCCTACGAGATGGCTTTCCGGATGCAAGCCAGCGTCCCCGAGTTGGTCCGCATTTCGTCCGAGCCGAAACACATCCTCGAGATGTACGGCATCAGGAGCGACCGGCCCAGCTTCGCTCGCAACTGCCTACTGGCGCGACGGCTCATTGAGCGAGGGACCCGGGTCGTGCAGTTGTACGACGAACTCTGGGACCATCACGGCGATCTGCACACCGCACTGCCGCGCAAGTGCGCGCAGGTCGACCGACCGATTGCCGCGCTGTTGCAGGACCTGAAACAGCGCGATCTGCTGAAAGACACCCTCGTCGTCTGGGGCGGCGAATTCGGACGGACGCCGATGATTCAAGGCAAGGTGGAGCGAGCCGGCCGCGATCACCAGCGGGCCGCCTTCACCATGTGGCTGGCCGGCGGAGGGGTCAAGCCGGGCCAGACAGTGGGCCGTACCGACGAGTTCGGCCGTCGCGTGGTGGAACGTCCGGTGCACGTTCACGATCTCAACGCCACGATCCTGCATCTGATGGGACTGGACCACCTGCGGCTCACCCATCGCTCCCAGGGTCGCGACATCCGGCTGACCGACGTGGCCGGAGAGGTCGTCGACGAGTTGATCGGCTGATTCGCCTTTCGAGCCGGGCCGCGAATCTCTGGGCTGGTTTGCTTCGCTTGTCCTGTTCGCTGACAATGTGCGAACGTTGCCGGTCAGGATTCTCGCTACATCTCGGAAAGAGCGATCGTGTCGGATGATTCAACAGCAGCCAGCGCCGACGACGGTGTGAGTGAGCCCGCGCTGTCTCAAACGGACCGCTACGTCATTCTGTCGGCCGCATTTCTCGGCTGGATGTTCGCCGGCGTGGCGATGTCAATGTATCTCGCCGCTCGACCGGCGGCGCAGCACTTTCTGGGCGATGACACCGCCGGCAACATGGAGCAGCAGGTCGGCAAGTGGTTCTCTTGGTATGTGTGCGCGTTCCTGCTGGGGGCTGCCGCGGGGGGCCTGTTCTTCGGTTGGATGGGTGACCGCATTGGTCGGGCCAAAGCCATGGGGTTCAGCATCCTCTGCTTCTCGGCCGTCACCGGGCTGAGCTACTTTGTCGCCAGCCTCGAGCAGCTGGTCATGCTCCGCTTCATTGCCTGCATGGGCATTGGCGGCATGTGGCCCAACGGCGTCGCCCTGGCCTCCGAAGCCTGGCCGTCAGGCTCGCGGCCTCTGTTGGCCGGGCTCATCGGAACGGCAGCCAACGTCGGACTGGCGGCCATGGGGATGGTCGATCGGCAGTTCGACATTACACCCGACTCGTGGCGCTGGGTGATGTTGCTGGGCGCGTCGCCCTTCGTGCTGGGACTGCTGGTGCTGGTATTCGTGCCGGAGTCGCCGAGCTGGTTGAAGTCTCGCGGTCGTTCGACAGATCAAGCGACAACACCGTCGCTGCCGATGAGCACCGTCTTCAAGCCGCCGTACGTTCACCTGACGATTATCGGAATCTGCTTGGGAACGATTCCGTTGCTCGGCGGGTGGGGCTCGATGAATTGGCTGATGCCCTGGGCCGACAAGGTCGGGCAAGACGCGGAAGTCTCCGGACTGCAGGGGAAGACTCAATTCATCCGCTCGACCGGTGCAATCTTGGGAAGCCTGTTGGGTGGATTTCTGGCAAACATGTTCGGCCGCCGATCGACCTATTTTGTTGTCAGCCTGGCATCACTGTTGGTGGGCCAATACATCTACCGCTACCTCGATCCGCTCGCCGATTCGTTTGCAACGTGGGTGTTCGTCATGGGGTTCATCGGCACGATCTTCTTTGGATGGCTGCCGCTGTACCTGCCCGAACTGTTTCCGACCGAAGTGCGGGCGACCGGTACCGGCGTGACGTTCAACTTCGGCCGAATTCTATCCGCACTCGGAGTGCTCGGAGCCGGCGGCCTGATGCTACTGTTCGACGGCGACTACGCGCGTGTGGGCCGCATCACCAGCCTGATCTATGCCCTGGGAATGGTCGTGATTTTGTTCGCTCCCGATACCTCGGGCAAGCGGCTCGACGAATAGCGGACGTCGCGCACGTCCTTGAATCCGCCTCCCCCCTCATGTATAAGCGCATTGACATATGAGCCGGTCTCCAGTTCCCGTCTGACGGATCATGGACGGGAAATCGCCTATCGCCGCGAAAGGAAGAGTCATGACTCGCTTCACACGCCGTCAGTTCCTGCAGACTTCCGCCGCCGTCGCCGGCAGTACGTTTGTCATCAGTGGAACCAAATCGTCGGGCAACGTTCTGGGGGCCAACGACCGAATTCGCGTGGCTGTGGCTGGACTGCACGGGCGCGGCAAGTCGCACATGGACGCCTTCGCCAAGCTGCCCGGCGTCGAAGTTTCCTACTTGGTCGATCCCGACAGCCGGCAGTTTGACCCGTCCGTGAAGCGGATCGAAGAGGCCGGCGGCAACACACCCAACACGGTGCAGGACATCCGCAAAGCGCTGGAAGACCCCAACGTCGACGCCGTCACCATCGCCACGCCCAATCACTGGCACGCGCTGATGACCATCTGGGCCTGTGAAGCGGGTAAAGACGTCTACGTCGAAAAACCCTGCAGCCACAACATTCACGAAGGCCGCATCGCCGTCGAGACGGCCCGCAAGCACAACTGCATCGTGCAGCACGGCACGCAGAGCCGCAGCAACAATACCTGGGCCCAGATTATGGAGGTCATCAAGAGCGGCCACTACGGCCAACTGCGCGTCGCCCGCGGCCTGTGCCACAAACGCCGCACGAGCATCGGCTTCAAGTCACCGGAGCCGCCGCCCTCGGCTCTCGATTTCGATCTGTGGTTGGGACCCGCGCCCGAGCAGTCGTATCACGGCAACCTCGTGCACTACAACTGGCACTGGTTCTGGGACACGGGCAACGGCGACATCGGCAACCAGGGCGTCCACGAAATGGACCTCGCCCGCTGGGGAATTCCCGGTGCCACTCTGCCCAAGAGCGTCGTCTCGCTCGGCGGACGCTTTGGATACGAAGACCAGGGCCAGACCGCCAACACCCAAGTCACGATCTTCGACTACGGTGAAACCCAGCTCATTTTCCAGGTCCGCGGGCTCGAGACGCAGCGGGAAGTCACCGCCAAGTTCCACTTCGACGACGGCACGATCAAGAACGACGGCAAGTTCTATCGCACAGGTGAGAGCCAGGGCGAATCGATCCCCGACGTGGAATACTCCCGCGGCCCCGGCGGCGGCCCGTTCAAAAACTTCATCGCAGCCGTCCGCAGCCGCAACGTCGAAGACCTGAATGCCGACATCCTGGAAGGGCACTACTCAAGCGCCCTGTGCCACCTGGCAAACATTTCCTATCGACTGGGCGAACAAGTGCCGTTCGACACGAAGCGCAAAGCGTTCACCGACAACCCGGCCGCGTCGGCAACCTTTGCCAAGATGGAAGAACACCTCGTCAAAGAGAACGGCATCAAGCTCGACGAGACGCAGTACACCCTGGGCCGCCACCTAACCGTCGACCTGCAAAACGAAGCCTTCGTCGACGACCAAGAAGCCAACGCCCTGGTCACCCGCAACTACCGTGCACCCTTTGTCGTCCCCGAGAAGGTCTCGTGACGAGCGACTCGGCTGCGAGACGGCGCGATCGTCTATGATGGTGTGTGCCACTGGCTCTGCCAGTGGCACACACGTCCGGCAGTTGTGGTTCTCGACCGACAAGGATGCCGCCAATGCGGTGAATTCCACGCCATCTGCTGGTGTCGAACCTCACGCATCACCGGGCGACAGTCGTTCGCTAGCGAGGAGACTTGTAGTGCTTTCGAAAATTGCGTTGGGTGCCGGTTAAACGAACCCAAGGCGTGTACTCCACTTGCGTTTCACAAATTTGATCGTACCACGTGATGCCATGATAAAGGACTTGAAAAACGCACAGCATCGCGCCAATGACCGAGGCAATTGCCAGCAATTTGAGGGTTTCACGACCAAGACCTCGCCACAACCCAGGCGGTTGGCCGTTCACGTGTGTCACCTTCAGGCGACAAATCCAGCGTCCCGGCGTGCGGCCCCAGATTCCGGTGGGAACGCCAAAGTAAAAGAACGGCCATGCCACGAATGCTGCGAACCATAGTGGTATGAGCAACCAAATGAACGCCCCGCTATGCTCCAGCACCCACCCGGCCCCTCGGAAGACCACTGGCATCGAATAGAAACACAGAGCGCAGTCGATAATGCATGCGAGGAATCGAAGGCCAACTCCCATCGCGAACTCTCCTGGCCCAACAGTTGGCGCCCTGAACCGTCAAGGAACGTAGACTCTTGCGGCAGAGCGTCTCCAACGGCTGAACTGGTCAGCCCGTTGTCCCCTGCCCAACAGTCTGAACGCGAGGCTCAACTGCATTCGACACTGTTGCCGACCTGTTCGTCAACTGGGACCAGCGAACAATCACTCTTCACTCACGCGCTGAAACAGCTGACCGTTGACTTCGATTCCGGTGGCCTGTTCTCCATCATCAAACTGCACGACGACCACGCTGCCGGATCCTGTCAGTTCGACGCGGAGGGCGTCGCGTTTGTTGTCGAAGACCTCGACTTTGCTCCACAGCGGCCCCATCGTGGCTTCCAGCTCACCGTCGACCACGGCCAGCGTGGCGCGGCCCATCAGCGGGCTCTCGAAAGTGCCGGTGTACTGTTCCAGCGGACGGGCCAATTCTTGAGGGCGGGCGGCGCGGCGGGCGCGATCGGCGCCAATCGACAGGCGCGCCCGGGCGGCCCGTAGGCGGGTCTGTTTCAACACCGTCTCGCGGCGCTGCTCGATGTCCGGCTTGTCCAGCAGCAGATCGTAGGCGTAGATGGCGGTTGCACCTGCCGCAATCGCTCCCATTCCGGCGGAATTGGACAGGACCGCAACGCCGAGGCCATGTTCCGGCAAGAAGCCAATGTGAGAGTGAAAGCCTGAGAATCCGCCGAAATGATGGATGAACACATCGTCGTCGTATCGGCCCATTACCCAACCGAGCCCGTAACCGGTTCGTTTGAAGGGTCCAAACGACGAGTCTTGTTCCGCGCGGGGCTGATGGACGAACTCAAATGCTTTTCGGGGTAACACCTGCCGGCCGTCCACTCGCCCGCCGTTGACGTTGGCGAGCAACCAGCGCGTCAGGTCGGCCGCTGTGGTGACAAGTCCGCCCGCGGCATGCATGTTGTCGTCAGATTTGCCGTAATGCAGTTGGCTCCAGCCCTTCGGCTCTGCGCGACAAGGTTGTGCGAGGTTGTCCTTAGCGATGCTCGAGACATATCCGGTCGTGTTCTGCATGCCGAGGGGCTTGAAGATCTCTCGGTCGAGCACCTTCTTCCAGTTGTCATTCAGCTGGGCATCCATTGCCAGGCTGGCGATGTTGTAACCGATGTTGCCGTATTCAAATTTGGTACCGTTCGTTGCCGGGCCGTGATAGGCCAGCAGGCGATGCAGGAGATCGGCAGTGTGTTGACCCGAATAGGCGCAACGGAACGTGACCGGCCCGCTGTTGTTGATGCCGTGTGTATGCGTCAACAGGCTTTGCAGCGTGATCTGCTCAGGCTCGATCTGTGGATGGAACTCTGCATCCGGCAGGAGCTGGCTGAGTGGTGCGTCCAGATCCAATTCGCCTCTTTGATCCAGCATCGCCGCCGCCAAAGCGGTAAACGACTTGGTCGATGACGCGATGTAATAGACCGTTTCGGGTGTCGCGAGGCGATTGGAATCCAAGTCGGCGTACCCGTGGGCGTTTTGATAAACGACCCGGTCCCCTTGCACGATCGCGACGGCAACACTGGGGCCCACTTCGAAGTCCAGGATCTCTGCGATAAACCGGTCCATTTTGTCGGCGAAATCGGCATCTGCGGCCCTAGCATCTCGCTGAGCTAGAGTGCCGCCAATCAACATAGCGAGTGCGGCGATCGAAGTTAGTGATGACGCGCAGATTCTTCGGATTCGGTGCATGGTCCGTGATCTCACTTCTTCCATGGACAGGGGCTGCTGTTGGGAACGATGACGGCGTCTCGAACATCCGAAAGCATAAGATCTGTCACACCGCGGGTCTTGAACGATCGAAACCTCGGTCCCAAATCAGAATAGGCCGCCCATCAGCCTGCACCACAGCGGCAGTCCAGCACGTTCCCGAGTTGGTACGCCAGCCCAGTGCCGCCCGCTCCCATACCGATCGGTCGCGAAGATCCGGTGGTTGGCGCGTCGCAAAATGAATCGGCTCACGGCGTCATGCCGGGGGGCATGTGGAACCCATGAGATTCGCAGAGGTTTCTTGATATGATGGCCATATAGGATGGCGGAGCCGAGTCTTTCCATGGCGGTTCGGTTCGCGCGCTCCCGACAACTCGGTGCACGAACGCCCCGCCGCTGTTCCTGCATGCGGCCTCATCAACCGGCTCCGATATTCCGTCATGCAACGCGCCATCGAATGGGCTGTCAGAAACTCGCCGGCGATGAACACGCTGATGGTGAGCATTCTCATCGTCGGCGGGATAAGCCTCATCTTACTCCGTCGGGAAGAGTTCCCCGAATTCGAGCTGGAGGTGGTGCTGGTCACGGTCCCTTATCCGGGGGCGAGTCCAGAAGAGGTCGAGCAGGGGATCTGTTTGAAGTTGGAAGAAGCGGTCCGCTCGGTCGACGGCATCAAGAAGCAGACATCGATCGCCAAGGAGGGCAGCGGATTTTTGGTCTTGGAGCTGGACAAGTCGGTCGACGATGTCGAGAAGGTTCTCAACGAAGTCCGTTCGGAAATCGACCGTATCCCGAGTTTTCCGGAGTTCGCCGAAGAGCCGGACGTCAAACAAATCACGATACGCCAGTCGGCCATTCAGATCGCAGTGTTGGGACCGGACGTCGACACGAGCGAAGCCCAATGGCAATTGCGGCAACTCAGCGAACGCGTGCGGGACGACCTGCTCCAGCTTCCCAGCATCTCGCAGGCGAATCTCATCGGAGTGCGTGATTTTCAGATCGACATCGAAATCCCGGAAACGAACCTCCGCGCCTACGGTCTGACGCTGCAGAGAGTCGCCGAACTCGTTCGCCGAGAGAACATCGAAGTCCCTGGCGGATTGATTCAGACTGACTCACAGGATCTGCTGCTGCGCGGCAAGAACAAACAGTTGCTGGGCGAAGAGATCGCACAGATTCCACTGGTCACACAGCCGAATGGCGTGGTGTTGACGGTCGGCGATCTGGGAGGCGTCCGCGACGGTTTCGTTGATGAAGCCTTCATCAGCCGGATTGAGGGCAGACCGGGTTTGATGATTTCGGTCGATCGCACGGCCGACGAGGACATCATCGCGATTGTCGATGAGGTCCGCGAGTATGTTGTCAATGCGTCGCTGCCGGACGGCTTTGAGCTACAGATCTGGGATGACAGATCGGACCAGATGCGCAAGCGCCTGCAGATGCTCGGCCGCAACGCGCTGGCTGGCCTGGTGCTGGTGTTCCTGATGTTGGCGATCTTCCTGGAGTTGCGCCTGGCGTTCTGGGTTGCGCTGGGCATACCGGTTTCGGTACTGGGTGCCGCCGCGTTTCTGCTGTATTTCGACCACTCGTTGAATCTGCTTTCGACGTTCGCCTTCCTGATGGCCCTGGGCATCGTGGTCGACGATGCGATTGTGATCGGCGAAAACATCTATGAGCACCGGCAGCGCGGCAAGAAGTTTGTGCGCGCGGCGATCGAAGGCGCCGTCGAGGTGCTGCCCTCGGTGGTGGCGTCGGTCACGACCACGATCATCGCCTTTTTGCCACTGATGTTCGTGACCGGAGACATGGGCAAGTTTGTCGCGGTGATTCCGGTAGCCGTCATCGTGATGCTGGTGGTCTCGCTGATTGAGAGCATGATCATCCTGCCCTGCCATCTGGCGCATAGCTACGATCCGTCAGCCGAGTCGCTCCCGCCGATGGAGCGACTGAAACGCGCCGTCGCCCGATCCCCAATGTTGTTGAAATGGAGCATCGGCTATCCCCTTGTGGTCTCGGTCGTGTTGCTGCGGTTCTTGGCCTATCCCATCATCAGCCTGGGTGCATCGTTCGGTTGGTTGAACGTCAGAATGGACCGACTGATGCGTCGCTTCGTCCGGCGGATCTACGTGCCGTCATTGGGTTGGTCGCTGCACAATCCCGCAATCGTACTGAGTCTGGCCGTGGCGCTGTTGCTGGTGTCAATCGGGTTTGTGCAGTCGGGGATCACCCCGTTTGTGCTGGTGCAAAAGATCGACACCAACATGGTCGAAGCTCATATGAGCTACCCCGATGGAACCGCGGAGGCGGTGACCGATCGGGCAACGCGAAACCTGGAAGCAGCCCTACGCGAAATCGATCGAGAATACCGCGAACAAGGTATTCCGATTGTGAAGCACGTCCAGCGTACCGTTGGATTTGTGTTTGGCGAAGGCGGGCCGGGCGACCCGCGCGGCGGTGGTTCGTTCAGCGGCAGTCACGTGGGTGGTGTCCGGGTCGAACTGGCCGAAACTGACAGACGAACGATCAGTGCCCACCGCATCGTCGCCGAATGGCGGCAAGCCGTCGGACAGATTCCGGGCGTCGAGAGCCTGCAATTCATCGCGCGCGACGTCGGGCCGGCCGAAAAGCCGATCGAGTTCAAACTCGTCGCCGAGGGCCGCTACTTCGACCAGCTGGAACAGGCTGCCGAACAGTGCAAAACCCGCCTGCGAGAGTATCCCGGTGTGTTCGACGTCGCCGACGACTCGACCGCCGGCAAGTGGGAGTTCCAACTCCGCATCCGCGACAGCGGCAAGACGCTCGGCGTCTCGGTTGCCGATCTGGCCGAGACCGTTCGCGCCTCCTACTACGGCGAGGAAGCGATGCGGCTTCAACGCGGAAGGCATGAAGTCAAACTGATGGTCCGTTACCCGCGCGAGGACCGGCGATCGTTCAGCAAATTCGCCGAGATTCTGGTCCCCACAGCCACCGGAGAGAAAAAGTCGCTGGTGGCAGTTGTCGATGTCGACGTGGCACGTGGCCAATCGGAAATCAATCGCATCGATCAAGTCCGTTCGATCACCATCACCGCCGACGTCGATGAAACCACCGGCAACGCCTACGACACGACCAGCGACCTGCGCGACAATTTCATGCCGCAGGTGTTCGAGGAGTTTCCGGCGGTCGCGGTTCGCTGGGAGGGACAGCAGGAGCAGACGACCGAGTCGATTCAAAGCCTGTTCCGTGGATTTCAGGTGGCGATGTTCGGAATGTTCGTACTGCTGACGCTCGCCTTTCGGTCGTACATCCAGCCGCTGTTGATTCTGGCAATTGTCCCGTTTGGCGCAATCGGCGCCGTGGCGGGCCACACGCTGCTTGGGTACCCGATTACAATCTTCAGTGTCTTTGGAATGGTGGCGTTGACCGGTGTGGTCGTGAACGATTCGATCGTGCTGATCGACTTCATCAACAAGCGCGTGCACGCAGGTCTGCCGATTCGTCAAGCACTATTAGACGCCGGCCGCCGCCGATTTCGACCGGTCGTCCTCACGTCGATCACCACAATCGCTGGATTGCTGCCCTTGCTGACCGAAACGTCTTTTCAGGCTCAGCTGATCATCCCGATGGCCATCAGCCTGTGCTTCGGCCTAATGGCAGCCACTCTGCTCGTGCTGTTTCTCGTACCGGTCTTCTACTTGGCGTACAGCAGATTGACGCACCAATTCGACGAACAGCCCCAAGACAGCAACGCGGATGCTACCGCCGACTTGCCCGTCCGGCCCGTGTAGCATGAGCTGATTCGCCGTCAGGGTCAGGCCTTGCGGATGAAATGGGCCGCGTAGCTGCGAACTTGTTGACCATTAAGGACGTGAAACAGGCGGAGTTGTTGGACGGTGTCGCGGCTGAATCGGCCGAGGGGGATGTGCACGAGTTTTGTGTTGTATCGACGAGCCAAGCGGCGGAAGCCGGCGCCGGGTGGGGCGTCGCTCAACAGCGCGATGTGCTTTTCGGTGCTGTGCTGGCAGCCGGCTGCTACCAGCCGCTCTTCCAGGGTGTCGGTGAAGTCGAATTGCGGATCGCGCCAAATGTCGACGACCGGCCGTGGCGGGAACAAGAACATGGCGCCGCCGTAGGTCGACAGGCCGATGCCCGGGCCCACCATCTGTTGGCGAAAATCGGTGGCGAACAGAGACAAGGTCGATTCGTCATGATGCTCGGCGTGCCAGGTGACCCGCCAGGGATAGTCGCGAGGGTCGGCCGGCGAATCGAACAGCATGACGACGCAGTCCAAATTGCCGCGCGTGGGCGGGAAGACTTTGACATACAGTTCGCCATTGTGCCAGTTGCGGAGTGTTTCGCGGATGTCCAAGCCGTCTTTCAAGCTGGCGGTGAACTTCTCGCTGCGGGCCAGGTCGGTCCCCATCAGTGCCAGGGCCGTGTCTTTGACGTGGGTGCGGAACCGCTCGATGGAGTTGTCTTCGGGCGGCCAGCTGCATTGGCCCAACGGGTCCCATTGCACCTGCCACTTTTCCTGCTGGGGTTTGGGAGGCATGGGCTTTAGAGCGCAGCTTCGCCACGAGACGGGGTGTCCGGGCAGCCGGCTCTTCATGGCGGCGCGGTCGCCGCCTGGCAGCTCGGCGAGATCGATTCCCATCTTGAGCGAACTGAACGGCAACAGGCCCGACTGAGGATACTCGCGGGCCGTTTCGGCCAGATGAATCGCGAACAAGTCACCGAAGATCTGCCGGGCGGCGACGACCAGCGTGTACAGATCGGGCGTCATTCTGCGTTCGACCAACGCCAGGTTGCGGACGTATTGGAAAAAGGTGGCCAGCAATTTCGGGGTGATTTTGCGGGCCCGAGACTTGAGTTCGGCCCGGTACCGGTCGCGGGCGGCCAGCACCAAGTGCTTCAGCCCGTCGATCGACAGGTTTTCGTCGTCGTCGAGTTCGGCGCGGGCTCGTTCGTACAGTCCGGTGACGAACGGCAGCTCGCCCAACAGAAAAACCTGCGTTTGCGGGTCGACTGCAAAGATCTCCGTTGGTTCGACGTGCTCCTCATCGATCGTTGCATCGCGCTTCTCGACATAGGCCTCCCTGACCCACGGCCAATCGATGACCGAGCACACGAACAGGATCGATTGATGTCGACTTTCCAGTTCGTGCAACCGTGCCGCCATGGCCTCGACGCGGCGGGTGGGTTGGCCGTCCGGCAAGCGACCGAGCGCCGGCAGGACGGCGGCGGCGAAGCGTTCAGCCGGCACTTTCTTAAGCGCATACGGATCAGGCAGGACGGCGGCCAGCGGCTGCCAACGAGGCGTTTCCAGGTCGACAAAGGCCCGCGGCAGGCGTTCCTGCATGGCGATTCGCAGCGCCGCGATCACCGGCTGACAGGGGTCGATGGGGACATAGCTGAATACCCGCTCCTCCTCGTCGTCTTGCTCCGGGCCGGGCGACCAGTCCTGCTGGCTATAGTCGCGGGGCTCCTCTTGCGCGACGGCGGTCACGCTCGGCAAGAATTCGATCGCCCGCTCGACGTCTGCTTGAAACGACGACGGTAGCGGCACAGCCAGACAGTCGAACTTGTGGCCCAGCATCACCCGGCGGACTTCAACGGCAAAGTCACCGCTGCCATGAATCACCGGCAAACAAGTGATCTGAGGGCTGAATCTGAGGAAGTCACTGGTCATGCGGAGCGGCGCTTAGTGTGGATGACGGAAGCACAATTACAGATTTGCAACGGAATGTCATACCTTTCAGACGCGCAGATCGAGAAATTTTGGGGTGTGGCAACTCAGCGAGAATGCGGTGTTGGCCGTAATCGATTTTCTGCAGCGACGACACCCTTCATGTCCGGTACGACCGCTGCGATTTCATCAGACGATGAGAACCGGAAGTCATGAACCGCATTGCAACCCGGGCACGAAGTCATGGTTGACAACCACACGTCACAGGGCGAGCTGAGCATGTCGCGGCCATCAAGAGGATATTGATAACAACAACCCGCCTCATCGCACGCCAGTAGAATCTCCCTACATCCAGGGCAGGTCAAGAAGTAGAGGATTCCCTCATTGCACCCAGGACAGCGCTGCGTGGAAACGTATTGCTCCATTTCTTCGATCCCGGTTGAATTCGCCTCTACGATTGATCGCTAATGCCTAACTCCACTCCGGCTCGCAACTCGGGCCTCGTCAATATTCTTCATCCTCGTCTTCTTCATCGGTCTCTTCGTAGTCGGGATGCAGCGGATCGTCTGGGGAAAAGAAGAAATCGCCCAATCCCATGGGGACGATGTTGCCGCCCAGCGTTTGGCTCTTGCGGTCGGCCAGCGCCTGCAGGTCGAGAGCGTCTTCGCCCAGGCAGCGGCACAACGCTTCGCGCCAGGCGTCGTCTTTGCTGAGGGGGTGATCGGGATCGGCAGCGATGCGTTTGAGCGCGAAACGCAGCACGTTGATACCGTCCCGCGTCGAAAAGTCGAGCTTGAGTTCGTGCGCCTGCTGCAGAAACTCGACCGTCAGGTTGAGCATCTCCTCATCGGCGAAGGGCAGGTGATACTGCAGAATGGCCAGTTCGTCGGAGCGGGCCGGATGTTCGAGTTCCAAGGTTGGCTGCAGCCGGCTCAAGATATAGTCGGGAATCTCGAAGGTCGATTCGTCTTCGTTCATGGTGACGGCGCAGCGAAAGTTGCCGTGCGCGGGAATGGTGATTCCCGCCACAATTGACTCGACGTAGCGGCGATGGTCCAGCAGCGGCGCGAGGCTGGCCCACGACTTTTCGTTCATCCGGTTGCCTTCGTCCAGCAGGCAGATCCCGCCGCGAATCATGGCGGTGACTAGCGGCGAGGCGTGATAGTGGATCTTGCCCTGATCTCCCAGCACCGGCGTGACGAGCAGATCTTCGGGCCGCGTGTCGGCCGTGCACTGGTACACGTACAATTCCTGTTCGCGCTCTCGGCCGCCGGCAACAGCCAGTGTGGTTTTGCCGATGCCCGGCGGACCAACCAATCGGGGGGCCAGCGGCAAATCGCGGTCGTCTACCACAATCCAGCAGGCCAGCAATTGCTTGAGAATCTCTCGTTGGCCGATCCACCCTCCATCGGACGTGTCCGGCACGCTGAGGTGCAACTTTACACCGTCGATTTCGATGTCGCGCGACATGGGGCTCCTTCAGTTTTGCACGGCAAACAGTTCACGGAGTGGCACCGTGAAAACCAGGGGGTTAGGCACATACCTTCGGCCAGACCCCGGGCTGTGAACGCATAGGCATGAGATCAGACAACTGGGCCGTTCGGCGGTATTATAGTGCCACCTGAGGGCAGCCAACAGACCGCACGGAGCCGAGGAAAACTCAATGAACGAACCGTTGCCGCAGAGCAACCCGTCAGCACGCGGCCGAGACGGCTGGCTCGCCGAGGATCGGTTTCTGCTGGAAGGGCCGCGTTCGCGGACAGGCGAGTTTTTTCGATTGATCCGCATTCTGCGGGAGTTCATTCGCGGATTTCGCGCGCTGCACTTTCTAGGACCTTGCGTCACCGTCTTTGGTTCGGCCCGCTTCGAGCAGGACCACCGTTACTACCAGCTGGGTCGGGAGGTGGCCGGGATGGCTGCCAAGATCGGTTTCACGGTGATGACCGGCGGCGGGCCGGGAATCATGGAGGCCGCCAATCGCGGCGCCCGCGAAGCGGGAGGACGTAGCGTAGGATGCAACATCACTCTGCCCGAGGAACAAGCGCCGAACCCGTACATCGATCAGATCGTGACGTTTCGCTATTTCTTCGTGCGGAAGGTGATGCTGGTCAAGTATTCGCAGGCGTTCATCATCATGCCCGGGGGATTCGGCACGATGGACGAAGCCTTCGAAGCAGCCACCTTGATCCAGACGGGTAAGATCTTCAACTTTCCGGTGATCCTCGTGGGTCGTGACTACTGGAACCCGCTGCTGGAATTCATCAGCGGAACCATGCTGTCGGCAGGGACGATCTCGGAAGAGGACTTCGGCCTATTTACGGTGACCGATTCCGCGGAGGAGGTCCGAGATCTTCTCGAACGGCATTGTCCATCTCGTCCGGCGGGTGGCGATCAGACGCGCGTCGAAACACGCACCTGGGACATGCATGCGACTCGGAGGCGCGCGAGCGCTTAATGCGACCGAGCAATCGACAAACCGGCGCGGCGCAAAGAGGGGGCGCTCAACCGGTATACCGTTCCTGGTACAGCCTCTCGATGTCCGGGACCGTTACGGTGATTTCGCGTGTAAAACCGGTGTGCGACCGCTCGTAGTTGATTTTCGAGGCTTTCTGCGGCTCTTGATGGACCGCGTCGGCCAGCCAATGCTTGTCCTGTTCCGACAAATCGCCGACCTCGGCATCCCAGAAGGTTTTGGTTTCCATCACCAGCGATTCGAGCCGCGGATCGTACTTCTTGTAACCGGCCATCTTCGATTCGGTTCCGTATGTCTTGCTACTATTCGGTGATGATGTCCCGGACGGTCCGCCCGCTGGGAATCATGGGGAGCACGTGTTCTTGATAGGGGCAGATGACGTCGAGCAAGTAGGGCCCCTCGGCGGCCAGCATCTCGGCCAGCGCCTCGGGAAACTCCTGCTTCGAACGGACGTGGCGGGCCGGGACACCGAATCCGTTCGCGACTGCGACGAAGTCGGGATAAGTGGCCTCGGCGAAGCTGCCGTCCCCTTGCCCCAACGCCTCGGGGTGATCGATCGGACCAAGATACGTATGGGCGCGTTTACCATCCATGAAGCGGTCTTCCCACTGCACGACCATGCCTAGATGCTGGTTGTTGAGCAGCAGGATCTTGACCGGCAGTTTTTCGCAGTAGAGCGTGGCCAATTCTTGGATGTTCATTTGCATCGAGCCGTCGCCGTCGATGTCGACGACCAGGCTGTCGGGACGCACGGCCTGCACACCCATCGCAGCGGGAAGTCCGAAACCCATCGTTCCCAAGCCGGAACTGCTCAGCCAACGGCGCGGCCTGGAGAACTTGTAGTACTGGGCGGCCCACATCTGGTGCTGGCCCACACCCACGGTGATGTAAGCGTCGCGATCTTTCGTCTGCCGCCAGAGCTCTTCGATGGCGTATTGGGGCAATATGCTGTCGCCGGCGTCTTGGTAGCTCAGTGGGTTTTCCTGCTTCCATTTGGCAACCGTGCCGTGCCACTCGTCGAGTTGGGGGATGTCGTCGTCGGTCATCACCTGGTTGAGGGCCTGCAAAACATCCTTGACGTCGGCAACGATGGGAATGTGGGCTTCTTTGTTTTTGTGAATCTCCGAGGGGTCGATGTCGACGTGCACGATCTTGCCGTGTTTGGCGAACTCTTCCAGTTTGCCGGTAACGCGGTCGTCGAAGCGCACGCCGACGGCCAGCAACAAGTCGGCCTCGTTGATGGCATAGTTGGCATAGACCGTGCCGTGCATGCCCAGCATGTGCAGCGAAAGCGGATGTTCGCCTGGAAAGGCGCCCAGTCCCATGACGGTCATCACGACGGGAATCCCGGCACGCGTGGCGAAGGCGGCCAACTCCTCCGAGGCCTCCGACTGTACGCAGCCTCCGCCGACGTACAAGATCGGCCGGCGGGAACGCCGCACGGCCGCCAGAATCTGGCGGATTTGCTCGGGTGCCGCAGTGCGGATTTCGGGATGATACCCGGGCAGGTTCATCGGCGGGTCGTAGTCGGGCTCGCCTTCGAACGTTTCCAGTTGCACATCCTTGGGAAAATCGATCAGCACCGGCCCGGGTCGTCCGGTCTGGGCGACGTAGAACGCCTCTTTGACGACTCGCGGCACGTCTTGCAGACGGGTGATCATGTAGTGATGCTTGGTGATCGCCCGGCAGACCTCGACGATGGGCGTTTCTTGGAAGGCATCTGTCCCGATGACGGCTTGGGGCACCTGCCCGGTGATGGCCACGACGGGGACGCTGTCCAGCTTGGCATCGGCAAGTGCGGTCACGAGGTTGGTCGCCCCTGGGCCGCTGGTGGCCATGCAGACCCCCGCCTTGCCGGTCACCCGGGCCACGCCTTGGGCGGCGAAGCCCCCACCCTGTTCGTGGCGGGGCAAGATCGTGCGGAGCGAGTCGCCAGCGCCCAACAGGGCCTGATGCAACGGCATGCTGGCGCCGCCGGGATAGGCGAAGATCTGCTCGACGCCCTGATGGACGAGCGCTTGGACGAGCATTTCTGCGCCGTTGATGGTCGTTGACTCTTCAGTTGCCTTGTCGGCTTTGTCGGCTGTGGCCACGAATCTGTTTCCTCGCTATGGTCCGCGCGCACCTCTGCGCTCTTCAGTCTAGCCGATGCATTGTGCGATTACGAGGTTCGCTTTGGCCGCCGACTTTACCGGAATTTGCTTCCGGTGCGCGGTCGTGGGCGCAATGGATCTAGCGTTGCACGGATCGTCGAAACTGCCGGCGGTGTCCCAATCGCGGCCACAACCACATCGCAGCCAATCCCGTCCCGAAGATCAGGCCCAACATCACTCCGGCCGGCAGACTCCAGGCCAGCGCCGGCCGTAGAAACCCGATCGCAGTTACCACATACAACAGCAGAAAGCCGTACAAGAACCGCCAGGCCATGAGCTGCTCGACAAAGATCAGGCACAGCGCCGACACGAGCAGCCAGCGGGACAGGCTGCCGCGGTCGGCCAGTCCGATGTCGCGGCTGCGTTCGAATTCATCCCAGCGTGTGCGGTAGGCAAAGTCGATGTCCGGGAACAGCTCTGTCTGCAGCTGTTCCTCGGAAATCCCCGTCAGATCCGACTCGGCAGGGTCAACATTGACTGCAAACAAATCCCCGCGATTCAACGGTGGACCGATCGCAAATTCATAAAACCCACTGCGAGCCGTGTCGGCAAACAGTAAGCGTGCCGATCCGATTGGCTGCATGTCGACAGCCGAGGCATTCTCGAACCCAGGCTGCTTCAGGGTCACCCGCAGGTCGTAAGCCGGCATCGGCAACCCAAGCATCAGCGGCTCTCCGACAAACGTGCGCCGCCCCCCAGCCGCTCCAGAGACGGCGAATCGTACGGTTTCGTGGACAAGCGGCGGAAAACTTCTTTGCAATGGCCAGGGGCCCCAACGATTATCGAGCGACGTGGTGACCAGAATCGAACGGCCGTTCTCGACCTGCGCCTCGATGATGGCGGGATCTCCCGTGTCGAACCACAGCGCCACTCGCGATCGAACGGTCGGACTCGGCAAAGATCCATCGCCAGCCGCATCTGTGGAGCTGGTCGCGGATTCATTTCCTCCGGCGGGAACTGACGACTCGGGCAGCACGGTCGAGAAGTACTCAAACACCAGCGTCGTTTCGAGCCCGGCGCCCAGATTACCGGCGAACGGATTGACGATCGGGTGCGCCAACTCATTGGCGTTGAAGCGTCGGACCGAGTCTTCGCTCGGTGCGTCGGCATTCCCGCGTCGATCACCGAGCTTCGCGGGCAAGACTCCTTTTGCGTCGCGGTACAAGATCTGATTGTAGTTGTCGGCATCGACCTGCTCGCCGAGGCAAAACACCAGCGCCCCCCCGCTACGCACGTAGGCATGCAACAGGTCAAATTCGGCTTCGACGATGCGGCCGACGTCGCATAAGAACACGCAGTCGTAGAGGCTCAAGTCGGCGGACAACAGCTCTCCCTCGGAAATCACCCGCGGCTGCGTCGAGCCCTCCCACGACCTGCGGCGAGTCTGCGGTGAAAGAACCGTCTGCAGGTAGTAGGTGGCCGCTTGTTCCGGCAACCCGGACCGGCGTCCATCGACAAGCAGGACGTGCAGTTCGTCGTGCACAGTCACGACCAGATGCCGCCGGTTATCGAGAGTCAGTGCATCATCTTCCAGACGGACTTCGACACGATGCTCTCCGGGTGTTTCAAACTGGACGGTGAAGGCGATCCGCGTCTCCGAATCGGCAGATACGTCGATCAACCGTGTCTCGGCCAGTCGGTCGTTGATGTAGACTTCGACGGAGTGGTCGTTCAACGGCGCAGCGCCGTAGTTCCGCACTGTCGTGCGCAGTTGAACGGGGCGTTCGACTTCGACGAACGATTGCTCGGTGCCCAGCCGTGTGACGGCGGCGTTCGGTGAGTCTGCGTTGCCGAGATCGACGCAGGTCAGCCGCGCCCGTTTCGCGATCCCGTCGACCAAGTCGTGGAGCTGCGCCGCCTTGTCTGTTGCCGGCGGCTTCCAGCTCGCGGCCTGCATGTCGCTGATCACGTAGACTTCTTTCCGCAGAAGTCTAGGGGCGTCTTCGAGCATTTGCGGCACCCTGCGGATAGCTGCCAACACGTCTCCGCTTTCTTCGGTAATGGCCAGACGTTCGATTTCGTCCAGCACGGGCTCCTGCTGGTAGGCCGGTTGCCGCACAATGGCCCCTGCAGAGGCATCGCTGAGTTGGATCAACTGAAACGCGTCACCCTGTCGTCCGGTTGACACGATCTGGCGGGCAACGTTCTTGGCCCGCTCAAACCGGCTGAACTCTCCGTCTTGGTAGCCCATGCTGAACGAGGCATCGACGACGAGAATACGATGGGCCGGCTGGTCGGCGTCGACCGACGTACCCAGCGACTCAACGTACGGTTGCGCCAGCGCCAGCGCGACCAACAGCAGAATCAACACCCGGACAGTCAGCAGCATCAGCTGCTCCAACCGAATGCGGCGCGAGTTCTTGCGGGCGGCCGCCATCAGAAATTGCATGGCGGCCCACGGCGATTCCTTGTACCGCCGTTTGTACATCATGTGGATGATGATCGGGGCCGAGCCCAGCGCGAGTCCCCACAGCAGCCACGGGTCAAAAAAGCCGAACGCGAGTAGCGCTGCCGATCTCACAGAATCAACTCCAGCGAAACCACCGCAGCGCCAGCGTGTAAGAGACAACGCTCCAGACACACAAGATCGTGATCGCCATCCATTGCGACCCCAGCGAGGACCCATCCAGCATCACCGCGCGGAGCGAAGAGATGAGAGGTGTGAGCGGCAGGATTTGAATCAACGGTTGCACCGATTCGGGAAAACGGTCGGCGGCGAAGAACGCACCCGAGAGCATCCACATCGGCAACATGACCAGGTTCATCAGCCCCGACACCGTTTCGATCGTCTTTGCCCGGCTGGCCACCAGCAACCCAACTCCGGAAAACGCGACCGCGCCGATGATGATCAGCGACACCACCGCCCAGATGCTGCCGTAGTTGATCACGCCGAACATCCACCGCGCGAACAACAACATGATGAGCACTTCCGGGATCAAGAACAGCATGCGGCTAATCATAATGCCGGCTAGAAAGTGAGTCCTTCTCATCGGCGTGGCCAGAAACCGCTTGAGCAGTTTGCGGATCCGCAAGTCGACCGTCACAAAGCCGACCCCCCACAGTCCGCCACCCATGATGCTTAGCCCCAGCAACCCCGGTACCAAGAAATCGATGTATCGGCCGCCCGGCTGTTCGAACGCCTCATCGCTGACTTGCAGCGGATCGCTGCGTCCGGCGAAGCGCTGGACGGTGTCGTCCACGGCACTGCGGGCCAGCACGCTTTCGGGTCGGGTGGGATCGAAGTGATAGACGTACCGGTCGCTGGCGCTCGAATCGACCTCGACTACGAGGTCGGTATTGCCGGTCCGCAGCCGCCTCCAGGCTGTGTTCGGCTCGTGAATGGCCGGTACAAACTTCTCGTGCGAGCCCAGCGCCTGCTCGACCACCTCGGCGTGCGGACCATCCAGGATGTCGACTGCGATCTGCTCGACGGGCTGATTTCGAAAAGCGATCCCCAGACCCACCATCATCACGATCGGGAATCCATAAACCCAGAAGACCGACTCCGGCTCACGGAAGAACTCGCGGATACGCGACACCGTGAGTTGCCAGAGAGGCGAATAGCGTAGAGATGATTGCTGGTGTTCGCTCATCAGATCGATATCAACAGGCCTCGATGCCGCAGTTGTGACGCCGGCAGCTGGAATTCAACCGCGTGTTTGTTTACGGCGCCAACCGTTTACGGCCCGTCGTCCGGCTCCTCATCACTCAGGTGTCGTCCGGTCAGCGTGACAAACACGTCCTCCAGGCTGGCATGCCGTGTACTCAGACTGGTGAATTGGTGGTTCGTTTCTTCCACCCGCCTTAAGAGAGCCGGCAATGCTTGGTGCGGCTCGCTCACAGAAAGCAAGATGTGCCCGTTTTCCGCGTGGGCCGAACTGACGGCCGGCAAGTCTGCAAATGCGTCTGGCTGTGTTCGGTCCAGACCATCCAACGTGAACTCGATGACGTGCTCACCGCCCAATCCCGAGATCAGCTCGTGCGGCGAGCCGAGCGCGATCACTTTGCCCCGATCGACAATGGCCACACGGTCGCAGAGTCGTTCGGCTTCGTCCATGTAGTGTGTCGTGAGCAAAACCGTACGTCCCTGCGCGCCGAAACTGCGGATAATCTCCCACAACTGCCGACGCGACTGCGGATCGAGCCCGGTTGTCGGCTCGTCGAGAAACAGCAACTGGGGATCGCCGACCAACGCGCAGGCGACGGCTAACCGCTGCCGCTGTCCGCCCGACAGTTTGTTCACCCAGCTGCCCGCTTTCTCTTGCAGGTCGACCCGTCGCATGACCTGTTCCGGATCAATGCCGGCTTCGTAAAAGCTGCGGAACAGCGTCAATGTCTCGGCGACCGTCAGCTTGTCGGAGAGTTTCGTTTCCTGAAAGGAGATGCCGATCTGCTGCTTGATCGCGTTCTCGTTCTGCTCACCCCAAGCGCGGCCCAACACTTCGACCTCGCCCGAAGTCGGCTCGAGCAGCCCTTCGATAATCTCGATGGTTGTCGTCTTGCCGGCGCCGTTGGGGCCCAGCAGGCCGAAGCATTCTCCTTCGCGCACATCCAGATCCAACCCACGGACGGCCTCCACCGGGGGCTTGCCCTCGTAGGTCTTGAACAGATTGCTGCAGCGAATCGCCGAAGGCATATGGGAAACGGGAAGGATGGGTGTCGTAAATCGGGGGCGGAGCATCGGCTCCTGGACGGTCGCAATCGCTTTTTCGTACTCGCTCAAACGACTGTGATCCAGGGCCCGATATTCCAGGCAGTCGGGACTCCATCTGGGCGGCCTTCGTCCAGCATAGCAGACGTCCCAGGTACACACAGCACGTTCTGTTATCTGCTTCGAGAACTCGTTCAATTTTGACGTTCTGCTGCCGATTCCCGGTCTGTTTCTAGACGCACGACAAGCTGATAGACTGCCCGTACCGTCGAGGCTCGGGTTGAATGCGATTCTCATCCTACGGATCCGAGTCGAGCTTGCGATGACGCCATAATCGCCGCTGGTGTGCCTGTTTTCGAGACTTACAAGGTTCCCGTTTGATGAAGATCGTCGTGTGGTTGATGCTGGTGGCGCTGGTTGTCGCTCATCAGGACGTATGGTACTGGGACGACCCCACCCTGGTCTGGGGATTCATGCCGATCACGCTGCTGTTTCACGCCGGCATTTCGCTGGCGGCTGGCATCACGTGGTATCTGGCAACGCTGTTTTGCTGGCCCGACGTCCTTGAAGAGACCGCCGAACAGGGCGGCCAAGGAGAGGGCGCCGCATGACTCAACTGATCATCATCTCGTGCTACCTGTTGCTGTTGCTCGGTTTGGGCGTCGTCGCCGGCCGCTTGTTTCGAGGCACCAGCAAAGACTACATGCTGGCCAGCCATTCGATCGGCCCCTTCCTGCTGCTAATGTCGCTGTTCGGCACAACCATGACCGCTTTCGCGCTGGTCGGTTCCAGCGGCGAGGCTTACAAGGAAGGGGTCGGGGTGTATGGCATGCTGGCCTCTTCCAGCGGCATCATCCATTCGCTGTGCTTCTTCCTGATCGGCATCAAAGTTTGGAGCTTCGCGCACAAGTACGGTTACACCACGCAGATTCAGTTCTTTCGCGACCGCTTGGAGAGCGACAAGATCGGCATCCTGCTGTTCCCGGTGCTGGTGGGATTGGTTGTGCCGTATCTGCTCATCGGCGTGATGTCGTCGGGCACTGTGATCAACAGCATTACTGAGGGTGCGTTTCAGACAGCGTTTGCTGATGCCGATTACGGCGTGCCGCAGTGGCTCGGCTCGCTGGTGATCTGCGTTGTTGTCTTGATCTACGTCTTCTTCGGCGGCATGCGGGGCACAGCCTGGGCAAACGCTTTCCAGACCATCGTGTTCATGATCTTGGGCGTCGTGACGTTTAGCATCATTGCCGAGAGAATCGGCGGCTTCGAGGCGGCCAGCAAGGCTGTGGCCGAAAAGCATCCCAGCAAGCTGATGCGGACGGTCACCCCCGAGGAAGAATCCGATTACGAACGGCAACTGGCAAGCTGGAAACACCTGGCCGAGTACAACTGGGCGGTTGAGGCTGGCCAGATCGAATTGAGCGAAGACCAACTGGCTGCTGCACATCAACCGCTGGAAGGCAAGCCGGCTCCACCGTGGAAGCGTCCCTTCGACCAACTGCGGGCCGAGGCTGAGTACTCGGCTGAGCAAGGTCTGCTCGACTCGCTCTTGCCCGACGATCGTCAGCGGGCATACATCGAACAGGATGACCGTGTCCTGCGCGACCCGCCTCCGGAAGGCTGGGCCGACTTGCCGCTCACCAACGATAACTTCCCCAAGGCCGCGTGGGAGGACCGGGCGATCGCCTACTTCAAGGATCAGATCGGTCATCCTAGCGACGAGAAAGCCATGACCCGCAAACAGGCTTGGGGCCGTTACCGGGCCATGCGCTGGGCGCCGGAAAAGCCGCACGGCATCGACAAGTGGATGTTCCTCACGTATTTCTTCGTACCGCTCTCGGTCGGCATGTTTCCGCACCTGTTCCAGCATTGGTTGACCGCCAAGAGCGCCAATAGCTTCAAGCTGCCGGTCGTCGCGCATCCGATTTTCATCATGATTGTGTGGGTGCCCTGCGTGCTGGTCGGTATTTGGGCCACGTCGGCGACGGTGCCCGGCAGCCCGGTCGCTCTGGTGCCTCCCCACTTTAATCCCAACGGCGTGCTGGCCTACATGGTCTCCCAGTTAACGAACCCTGTGCTCGCCGGTTTTCTAACTGCCGGCATTCTGGCCGCCATCATGTCGTCGCTCGACAGCCAGTTTCTGTGTATCGGGACGATCTTCACTGAAGACATCGTGGTCCATTACGCCGGCAAAGACCGCTTCACCGATCGACAAACGGTGATCATGGCCCGGCTGTTTATCGTGGCCATTGTGCTGATCACCTACATTCTGAGCCTGTTGGGTGTGCGGCGGGTCTTCACCTTGGGAGTGTGGTGCTTTAGTGGGTTCTCTAGTCTGTTCCCGCTGGTCTTTGCCGCGGTCTATTGGAAGAAGCTCACCAAGCCGGGCGCCTATGCCTGCGTGATCGCGGCGATTGCCAGCTGGCTGTGGCTGTTCGAGCAATCGAACTTTGGCGCGAAACCGAACTTTTCGTTTCTGGGGATGATGCCGGTGGCCACTATGATCGCCTGTTCGACGGCGGCGATGGTTCTGGTCTCGCTGGTCACGCGTCCGCCAACACCGGAGTCGTTGGCCAAGTTCTTTCCTGAGAAGAACTGATGCCGGCCCCTCAAGAAGATTTGCCGGTCCAGTTCCGGACGATAATTCGAGTCGAATTCTGCGACACCGACATGGCCGGGATCGTCCATTTTTCGAACTTCTATCGATACATGGAACGGGCCGAAGGCCAATTCTTTCGCTCACTGGGATTGACCTTGGTGACACGTAACGAGGACGGCTCGGCGGTCGGCTGGCCGCGCGTCTCGTCTTCGTGTTCGTTCAAGGCACCCACCTCTTATGATGACGAGTTGGACGTCGCCATCAGCGTGTACCGCATCGGCGTCAAGTCGCTGACGATGCGCTTCGAATTCTCACGCGGCGACACGCTGATCGCGAAGGGCCAGCTGAAGACCGCGTATTGCTTGTTCAAGCCGGGTGAACCGATTCAAGCCTTGGAAATCCCCGAATCCTGGAGCCGCATGATCCAAGATGCGCGGGCCGATTCAACAGCGAGCTAGACGATGAGCGAGCAATCGAGCGATCTGCGGGTGAGCGGGCTAACGAAGGAGTTTTCCGGGGTCACAGGCCCCTTGCAGATTCTCAAGGAAGTCGACCTGTCGATGAGCCGCGGCGACCAACTCGCGGTCACCGGCCCATCGGGATCGGGCAAGAGCACGCTGTTGTACATCCTGGGAACACTCGATCGTCCCACATCCGGCAGCGTCGAGATACTCGGGCAAGACCCCTTCACCATGGACTCGGCACAGCTGGCCGAATACCGCAATCACAACGTCGGATTTGTCTTCCAGGATCATCATCTATTGCCCCAATGCTCGGTACTGGAGAACGTCTTGATCCCGACGCTGCCGGGCTCCGGTGCGGGAGCCGTCGAGCAACAGCGGGCCCTCTCGCTGTTGGAGCGCGTTGGATTGGCCGATCGTACGACGCACCGGCCGGCACAGATTTCCGGCGGCGAGCGGCAACGGGTGGCCGTCTGCCGGGCGCTCATCAATCAGCCCAGCTTGTTGCTGGCCGACGAGCCGACCGGAAATCTCGATCGAGACACGGCCGAAGCCGTCGGTTCGTTGCTGCTCGAACTCAGCAGCGAGCAAAACGCCATGCTGATTTGCGTCACCCACAGCACCGAGCTGGCGGGCCGCTTCCCACGGCATCTCGAACTGCGCGACGGGAAACTGGTCGACGCCGCGTGACGGCGACTCGGACGAGGTCAGTCGCTTCCGAGGCTACACCGTTCGCACGTCAGAACTGAAAATAGATGAACGGCACGTGTTCGCGGCTGCCGAATTCCACCATCACAACCAACAGCGCGAAATAGACGGCGTAACGCGGCAGCAAGGGCAAGCGCGTCATCTGCAAGCCGTGCTCGCGTTCGCGCTGGAACCACTCGATGAGCATCAGTCCTAGGCTGAGCACAATCGGTTGCGCGTATCGCTGATAGTCGAGGGCCAGATAGGGCGTCGACAGCAATTGCCAGAAGTAGCCGAAGGCACTCGATAAGTTTGCAGAGCGGAAGAACACCCAGCCGCACAGTACCAGGGCGAACGTGCCCAGCATGGCAGCGGCCTCCCGGAAAGAAGGCGCCGCGCGGCCGTGGGCCACGCTCTGCTCGGCGACTTGATGGCGGCCTGTGAGAATCAGCGGCACGAACAACAACCCGTTGAAGAAGCCCCACACCACAAACGTCCAATTCGCACCGTGCCACAGTCCGCACAGCGAGAACGTGACGAGGATGTTCAACAGCGTGCGCGTGCGGCCGCGGCGATTGCCCCCCAGCGGAATGTAGAGGTAGTCGCGGAACCAGTTCGACAGCGAGATATGCCACCGCCGCCAGAACTCGGCGATGTTGCGAGAGAAGTACGGGTAGGCGAAGTTTCGCTGCAGGTCGAAACCCAGCAGGCGGGCGGTGCCCAGCGCGACGTCGGAGTAGCCCGAAAAGTCGCAGTAGATTTGGATCGCGAAAAAGAACGCGCCCAACGTGAGGCTCAAACCATCCAGCGTTTGATAGTTCGAAAAGATGTAATCGACCTGTAAGGCGACGTTGTCGGCGATCACCATCTTCTTGAACAATCCCCACAGCACCTGCCGGGCGCCGTCTTGAGCATCGGAGTCGCTCAGCCGGCGCCGACGCTGGAACTGCGGCAACAGGTGCGCGGCCCGCTCGATGGGGCCGGCTACCAGCTGCGGGAAGAAGGCGACGTATGTGAAAAACGCGATTGGGTCGCGAACCGGTTTCATCTGCCCGCGGTAGATGTCGATGGTGTAGGTCAGCGTCTGAAACGTGTAGAAGCTGATTCCAACCGGCAGAATCACGTGCAACGTCGAAAAGCTCGCCTGCACGCCGGCCGACTGTAGCGCGTCGGCCAGTGATTCGGAGAAGAAGTTGTAGTACTTGAAGAACCCCAGGATGCCGAGATTCACCGCCAGGCTGGCGACTAGGTAGGCCTTGCGCCGTGCCGCCGATACCTCGGAACCCAACTTCCAGCCGATCGCGTAGTCGGCCAGCGAACTGACGACCACCAGGCCCAGAAACCGGTAGTCCCACCAGCCGTAAAACACGTAACTGGCGACCAGCAGCAACAGGTTCTGCGCGCGGATCGACCGCCCCAGCAGCACCCAGTATGCCACCAGCACGACTGCAAAGAAGATCGCGAATTCGAATGAGTTGAAGAGCATTGTTGAGCTCTGGGTCGCAACAGTCGGACGATTAGCTTCTGCGGACTGCCGTCAGCGTAGGGTGTTCGATTCCAATACAGGCAGCTCGGCCGAGACCGGCAGGATCGGCTCAGCCTGGTCGAGGCTTCGCTCCAAGTCTCTTTCCACCAGAGGCGCAATCGTTCGCAATACGTTCTCGGCCAGTATCGACTTGCCGCGATAGGTCATGTGGACCAGGTCGACGTAGTTGCCTTCGTGTCGGCCGTTGAGGTCCGCCTGCACGTCGGCGGTTGTGACGTGCTGGTGGCCGTCGGCCACCGCCAATACGACCGCGGAATTGATGCGGTTGGCGTCGATACACATGCGAACGTTGGGGAAGCCCATCTCGTAGAACTGGATGACTTCGTCGGGACTGTCGTCGGCCACCGCCATGTTGAAGTTGCAGATCACCAATCGGACTCTGTGCTCGCGTGTCAGCTCGATGTAGCGCCGGTAGTGCCGGGTGTGTTCGCACTCGAGCAGCCGGGGTCGGATCGACGCGAGGTCGAGCGGTCCTCGTCGACGACTTCTGGCCTGATGCCACCAGTCGCGAAAGTTGTATTCAATCTTCGACAGCAACAGCGACGGTCGTGGCTTTTCGTCCGGCGGCACCAGCGCGATGTCGAACGCCTCGGCATAATCTTTGAAGCCGTTGTAGCCGAAGTAGGTCACGATCATGTCGGGCTCGAGCGGCAGCACCCGCGTCTGGAGCCGGTACAGATTGTCCTCCATGTCGTAGGCGCTGGCGCCGGCGTTGATGACTTCAATCGGCCGCTGGCTGGCAGACCGCTCGCCAATGCGCCCTTCGAGAATCAGCGGCCAGGGATCGTCGCCCGGACGAAGCACCGGGCCTTCCGTATGAGACGACCCCATCACCACGATGCGGTACCGCTCTCCCTTGGCGGCAGGAAACTCCTTGTCGGCGAACCCGTGGCTGTTGATGCTCACGGTGCCGTCGAAGAACTTCGCCGTCGTGCCGGGAATGAACTCATACGGGACGGGCAGCCCGGGCGTATCGCGTTGGACGGCGCGTTTGCTCCGGTTCCATTCAGCCACGTAGGTCCGCCACCAAAGGGCAAAGGCGCGCTGATCTCCCTGTGCGTCTCGATACGAAAAGACCGGTCGCACTTCGTCTTGCCGGCCCTCGCGCGTGCTCAGGTACATTCCATAACAGAAGTCGGTGATCGGCAGCAGCAGACAGACGACCGCCAGGCGTTTGGGCAGTCCGGCAAATTGGGTCTGCCCAAGCCGCGGCTCGACCCGACGAGCCACATGGGCCAGCAGCACCAGCGCGCACAGTCCGCCGAAAAACAGTAGTGCCGCATCCTGCCGGTAGCTAGAGCGCAGCAGCGCGCAACAACCGGCTGCCGCGACGAGAAGTATGATCCGTTTGAACTGCACGTTCATCGAGTACCGGCGAAGACTCGTGGACGGCAAGCTGCGGCGCGGCGCCGAGCCAGATCCCATCCGGGACAATTGTGGCAGCTATGCGACGCTATCCGGCCTTTGTGCGTCGTATCTAAGCAGCCGGAACCTGCAACTTTGAGTGTCGGGCGCGCGCTAGGATGCGCGAGCGGCGAAATGTAGGCAATCAACCCCGGCGTGTAAAGCCGTCATGAATCATCGACGGATTCGGCGATCTGGCGTTCAATCGACGTGGATTCCTCGGCCGTCAGCCGACCACGCTCCATCGATTTGACGGCTGCCGCTACGTGTGAGGGGTCGCCCAGACCGATGAGTGCCGAGGCAATATGCGGGTGGCTCAAAACGAACCGGAACGCGGTGTTCCGAAGTTCGTCCCAGCCCCCCAAGTACTGTGAGAGTACCGTCGCGCGGCTGAGATCGCGGTTGTAGAGTTCCAATGGAAAGAACAGAGTCTTGAGCGTGTGCGCACTGGGAGTGTTGCCCAGCAGCGCCCCGGCCGCGAAGACGCGAATGGCCAGTACGCCCATCCGTTGCTCAGCACAGTCGGCAATCACGTTTCCGTAATCGGTTTCGGCAAACGAGGAGGCGACCGGCTGTCCGGCGCTTGGGTTGAGCAGGTGGTAGGGGACTTGCATCGTTTCGAATGCTCCGGACCTGATCACTTCGCTGAGTGCAGCTGGCTGGCCGATGCCGGTCAGGCCGATGTGCTCGACGATGCCGGCGGCCTTGAGTTTTTCGAACGCCTCCAAAAGACCACCGCTGCCGAGCACATCTTGCGGCGCCAGGCTGGTCGGCTCCTCGTCTCGCTTGGATGTGATGCTGTTGTGCAACTGCAGCAGCGTGATGCGTTCGACGCGCAGACGCTTCAGGCTGTCTGTCACCGACGACTGGACGGCCCGTTTGATGTCCTGCAAGTCATCGCCGAGGAGCCGCACCTTGGTCGCGAGATGCACCCGGGATGCCGCGCCGAGTTCGGCAAGCGCTTGGCCCAGGCTTGCTTCGGATCGTCCGCCGCCATAGGTCGCTGCGGTGTCGAACCAGTTGATACCAGCTTCGAGTGCACTTTCGACGACCGCTCGCTGGCGGTCGCTCTCACCGCCGGTCATCAGGCCGGAGACCGGACCGGCGCCGAAGGAAATGGCTGAGATGTCGATACCTGTTCGGCCGAGCGCGCGGTATTGCATTTGTCGTTGTTTGAAACTGAATGGTGTGTTGCGCAAGCCGAACAAACCACCAAGACGCCAAGACGGTGCTTGCACTCCGTCAACCTGCCGAGTTTTGCAGCAGCCGCACGTAGAAGCGGATGATTTCCGCGTAGTTGCCGGTTCCCAGCCGTTCGTTGGTGCCGTGGAATCGGGGCAGGTCGTCCGGCTTCATCCGCATGGGAATGAAGCGGTAGACGTCGTCGGCAATGCCTTCGTAGTGCCGCGAGTCGGTCGCGCCCACGGTCAATGCGGGCGAAACGAGCACTTCGGGGAAGACCTCACGAATCGTGCGGTGGATGGTCTCAAAAGCGGGCGAGTCGATCGACGACACGCGGGACGGTTCTGACGAAAGGGAGTTGACGTGGTCGGCCTGTACGCGTTCATCTGCGATCACGCGCTTCACGCGGGCCAGAACGCCATCCATCGTATCGCCGGGCAGGATGCGGAAGTTGACGACCGCCCGCGCGCGAGTCGGCAGCACGTTCTCTTTGATGCCCCCGCCGATGATCGTGGCTGCCGTCGTGGTGCGAACGCTGGCGTTGGTCGTCGGGTTGGTTGCGAAGTTCCAGGCGATGGCGGGAGCGGTGACCCAGCGGTTGGCGATGGCTACTCTTTGCAGCGCGGGCATCTCGGGGCCGAGGAAGTCGAGCATCAAGCTGGCCGGCTCCCGCAGTTGGGCCGGGAAAGGATTCGTTTCAAGCTTGTGAACGGCGGCGGCGATGATACCCACGGCCGTCTGCGCCGGCGGCATCGAAGAATGTCCCCCCTCGTGCCGCACCGTCAATTCGATACTGGTGTACCCCTTCTCGGCCAGGCTGACCAGCGCGACCGGTTGGCTCACGCCGTCGATGACGCCGTCAACGATTGCGCTGCCTTCGTCGAGCACGTACTCCAAACGCACGCCACGGCCGCGAAGCGCCAAGGCGGTTTGAATGTTCCCGGATCCGCCCACTTCTTCGTCGTGGCCGAACGCGAAGTAGATCGCGCGATTCGGCTCGAAACCTTGCGCGAGCAAATGCTCGACGGCTTCGAGAATGCCGAGCACGCCCGACTTGTCATCGAGTGCGCCACGTCCCCAGATGTAGCCGCCTGCCGTCTTGCCGCCAAAGGGGGGCTGCTCCCAGTGCGACTCGGTTCCCGGTTCGACCGGGACGACGTCGAGGTGCGACATCAGCAGAATGGGCCGACTCCCTTCGGAGTTGCCCGGCCAGGTATACAGCAGGCTGTAGTCGGCGATGATCTCTCGCTCCAGCCGCTCGTGAACCAGAGGAAACGACTCCTCCAGGTGGGCGTGCAGATCGAGAAAGGCCGATGGATCGAGCTGGGATGGATCTTGATGAGAAACTGTTTGAAACGTCAACGCGCGACTCAACCGTTCGACGGCGGCGGCCTCGTCAATTTCGATCGGCTGGATCGGCTCGACGTCGATCTGCCGTGATGCAAAATTGGCCGTGTGGTACCAGCCCACGGCGGCAAGGATCACCGCTGCCAGAATGCCCAGTGCGAGCAGCCAGCGGAAGTATCTCAGCATGCGTCGCATGGGCCCGGTCCTTCCGCTCAAATCCGTTCGAGATGCTCCACAGTCTTTGCGTCGCGAACATTGCCGGTATTCAACGTCGTGGACGGCTCAAACAGCATGACGCACGCCGTCTCAGCAGCGACGGGCTGATGCTCGATGCCCCGGGGCACGATGAAGAACTCGCCCGCTTCCAGAGAGATGTCCCGTTCGCGGAGCCGAATGGTGAGTCGGCCCTCGACGACCAGAAACATTTCGTCTTCGTCGTCGTGCCGGTGCCAGGGGAACTCTCCCTGCATCTTCACAACTTTGACGTGTTGATTGTTGAGTTCGCCGACGATCTTCGGATTCCAGCAATCGTCGAAGAGTTTGAGCTTTTCGGCGAGGTTGACCTTTTCCATCATGGTCTCCGCCGCGAGTCCGAATGTCGCAATGAGCACATTAGCTGCGATTGCGGTAGAGCGACGCGTCGACGACGGTCGCCATTGCGTCCAAATCGAATCCGCCGCCCAAAAACTGGTCCACGCCTTCCAACAGCGGGCGAGGTTCGCTCAGCAGGTCGTTATAGCTGACTTCGTGCACGGTGAACGAAGCGTGCCCGGTCAGCCAGTCGCCGACTCTCTCCAACTCCTTGCGAAACAGCCCGGCAAGTTGCTCTTGGCCTAATGCGGAACCCTGTTCGCCCTTGCGTTCGAGCATTTTGCGCTGTGAAGCGAGTATCTCAGACATTTGCCGTTGCATGAAGACGACGCGGTACTGGCAGTCGGCCGGCAGGTCGTATAGCAGGCGGTAGATGATCTTGACGGCCTTGCCCTGCGCGGTGGCCAGCCAATCGTGACCGGCATCCTTTTTCTTGACCGCCTCGAACTCGAAGTAGCCGCGCGGATTGTCGTCGTCGGCCTGACGCACGCCGTCGGTCAGTACCGGCATGCCGCCCGCTTCGAGCATCCGCATCATCATCGAGGTTCCGGAGCGGGGCAGACCGGAGACGACGGTTACGAATTGTCGTTGCTCGGCCGCCATCGACTCGACGCCCTGCGGAGTAGGGGATGTCACGAGGAACGGCGGCGTTCGGCCATCGCGTCCTTCAAGGAGTAGCTCATGTCGACGGCCAGCAGATCGTCGAAATGCATCAGGATCTGTCCGTTTTCGCCGGCCACCCATGCCGAATGTCGCGTCATGCGTCCTTCGCGCCCGCGGAAGCTGGCCAATCCCACACAGCGCTCGCCGGGCTGAGGCATTCGCACGACCCGGATTTGACCGATCGAGTGCGGCAGCTGGGGCGTCTCGGCTTCCAGAGACGTGTACAGATCGCAGATGAAGAACAACGCATCGATCATTGCCGCGGGCGTGTGCCACCGGGTTCCGCGGCGATCGCCGCCCAACTCAGCAGTCGCGGGGGCGACCAGCCGTCCCCAGGAATCGAGCGTGCGATGATGGATCTGCTTCAGACAGCGAAGTTCGGGTCCGTAGTAGACCGTGCCGCTATTGGCCCCGGCCATCTCGGCCCAACTTTCGGGGTAAGGAACCTTGGTCCAGTCGGTCGGGGCTTCGGATAGATCGATCGTGGACGGTTCCAGCGGTCGATCGGACAGCATGACGGTACAAGACTGATACACGCGGGCCGGGTCGGAGAACTCTCCCGTCTTGGTGTAATAGTCGCCGCATAGCGTGCATTCGGCCATGTCGCCTTTGAGTTCCACCCGCACGATCGCGCGGTGCGGCCTTGACGATTCCATCCGAAAGCCGTTGATCAGTTTGATGTCGCGGAGTCCGACAACCAGTCGCCCGCCGGACAAAATCGAAGCTGCCTGGGCGCACGTCTCCAGGCCGCCCACGGCGGGGAGCAACGGGACACCGTCGACCACGTGTCCCGTCAAGAATGGATCGACTGCCGGGTAGTAAGTGACGTTGGCGACTCCGCCGCTTTCGCCTTCCGAAGAGACGGAATCGATCAACGGTGAGTCGGCAATCGCGGCTTCAAATTGTTGATACTGCTGCATCCGCTCCAGCGACGGTAACGATGAATGCCCAGAGCAATAGCCGTCGGGATGATCGACAACCAGGATCTCGCTGTCGAACGATGCGGCCTGCAGTTCATTTACGAAGTGCTGCACCCCCTCGGCGGCAGGCAGCAACCGGACGCCTCGTTTCTCCGGCAGGGAGGCCGCGGCTGTGCCGACGTTGTCCCAAGGTGTCCAGTCGATGGCGAACGCGGCACAGTCGGGCCGTTGGTGGCGATAGCGGGCGATCATTTTGCACAGCATGTCGCCGGCCAATGCCGAGTCGGTCTGTGCGCTGCCGCCAAACCGGTTGGTCGTCGAACCGAAACCGACGAAGAACTGCAGAGGATCGGCCTGGGTGAGCGCCATCAGGTTTCTGGCACCGTCGACCTTGGTGGCCAACACGCGCGAGACGGTTTCGCGATCCTTCTTGTCGAAGCGGCAGGGCGCCTCCAGGTGGGCCCCGTGAATCACACCGTCGATCGGACCGTGTGTCCGGCGAATCGAATCGAGGACGGCTGCCAGTGCCTGCCGGTCGGACACGTCGCACTGATGGTAGGCGGCTTCGACCCCCGCCTTACTGCAAGCTTGCAGCGCGCCGTCGATTTCGATCGACTTCTCGACTTCGGTCCAGGCCTGGTGCGGAACCTGCCCCGAGGCGCGTGCGCCTAGCAGGACCTGTTTCTTGAGTTCCTTGAGGCCCTCTTCGGTCAGGTTGCGCCAACTGGGATCGATCTGCGGTTGAGGACGCGTTCCGACCAAGTGCAGCTTGAGACCAAAGCGGGATCCGATTTCGCGGGCGAGCACAGAGGTGATGCCCCGCGCCCCGCCGGTGACGACCCACACGCCGCCAGGCTTGACGCTCCGCGACGACATGGTGGCTGCCGGCAGCGGAATTGCCACTGGCATCTGCCGTCGTCCACGCACGTAGCAAACTTCAACGTCTCCTCGGCCGGCGGCCAGTTCCCGCAACGTGGAAGTAACGATCAATTTGGCCGGTTCACGCGGAGGCGAGTCGATCACCTTCACGTCGAGTCTTGTGCCAGATTCGGCGTGGATCGATTTCAACAGCCCCGCCAGCGCAGCGCCTTCGACCGCGGGTGAGTAGCCGCCGAATCCGGAATCGCCTCCCAGCGAGGTCACTGCGACCAGCGTTCCCTGGTCGAGCAATCCTTGTTGATCGACGAGTTGGTACCAGCGCTGGCAAACCAAGAAGGGGAGCAGCACTCCGGCTTCTCGACGGCTTTGCCAGGCCGCTTCGTCATCCAGGGAGTGCCCCGCATCGGCATCGCGGGCCGTGGTCACGAACAGATGCGGCAACGTGCCATGCTGTTGCCAGAGTTGGTCAAGTTGAGCAACGGCGCCGTCGACGCCACCCTCGAGAGAGACGTTGCAGACCGGCACGCCCAATCCGGCAAGCCGATCTTGCAGGGCTTCGGCGACCGCGTTGCTGCCGAGTACGACCGCGGGGCCGTGGAACTCGGGTGCGGCGGGTGAGTCGTCTGGCAGAGAAGCTTCGCGCGTCCGCAGGACAAAACGGCTGGCGAGAAGCGGCTGGTTGTCGGCAGGCAATGATTCCGCCGGGGCCTGTTGTTCAACGGGCGCGCTCTGGGTGGTCTCAATGTCTGGTGCAGTTTGAACAGGCGGTGCGGGCTCGACGACTCCCCAAGAAGTTCCGTCGTGTTCTTCAATGTACGCGACGACCTCGGCGAGCGATCGCAACGAATTTGGCGGTTCGATCGTGACCGATGTTTGGGTTCGGGCGAAGAGCTCTCGCAGGAATTGCGATCGGCGGGCCGGGTCTAAGTGCAGGTCGTGTTCCAGGTCGACGTCCAGATCGAGTGCGAAACGCGGAACGCCGGTCTGCTCTTCCGTGAAATCAAGCACGCAGGACTCAAGGGTCGGCTTCTCGGCTGCAGCCTGGTTTTCCCGTGTCGCCACACCCGGCGAAGCGTCCACAGCAGGCTGGCTCATCAGTCGCGTTCCCCCCTGAATGAAGGCGTGGTAGGCGGTACCGCCGGCACCGTCGGGCCCCATTTCGGAAAGCGACGTCACTCCGGCTATCAAATTCCTTTTACCCTTTCCTGCGCGAATGGGCAAACTGGTCAAGGCAAAATCGAAGACGTCGCGGCCCGTGTGGGGACGTTGCAGGCCGAACGTCGCGGGTACCTCGCCGTGCTCGAGACACAGGGTGGCCTTCAAAATGGAGGCGATTCCGGAAGCTCCCTGGGTGTTGCCGATCTGGGCACTCAGCGAGCCCAACAGCAGCGTTTGCGGCTCCCGGCCGGTTCCGTACTCGGCAGCCAGCGCCGATAGTTCGGCCTCGTCGCGGCTGGGGACGCCCACCGCGCCGGTTTCGATCAGGCCGACCTCGTCTTCCTCGATGCCCCCCAGCCGCAGAGCCTGGCGGACGGAGCTTCTGACGGCGGCTTCAGCCGAGTCGCGATTCGATGCCGCCCCGACTCCCCGAATGACGGCGCGAATTCGGTGACCGTCTCGGCGTGCGTCGGCTACACGTTTGAGCACCAACACGCCAACCCCGTCGCCTGGGACAAACCCGTCGGTCTCGGCGTCGAAGGCGGCCCGCAGGGTCCCATTGGCCAACTGCCCGCGAAGGGCGGACTCTTCGTAGAAGGTCAGGTCGCCGCGGCGCTGGGCACCCGCGCAGACGACCATGTCACAAGTGCCGGTTTGCAACAGGTCGACCGCCGACATCAGCGCGGCCAGCGACGAGGCGTGTCCCGCGTCGACCGTCAATGCCCCGCCCAACAGGTCGAAGCTCTTCGAAATGCGTGAGGCGAGCGTGCTGGGAGCCATACTGCCGGTGTCGTCGGTTACACCGGGGCTCTTTCGCAGGATGAGTTCCCGATAGCCGTCGATGACTTGGGCCACCGCCTCGGGGGGCACTCCGCGTTGCCTCAAGGCCTCAGTAATCCGCCGCGCGATATCGGGCAGACGTAGACCCATGTACGTTTCGCTGACAAAATCGGCCGCGAAGATCGATCCGACAACCGTGCCGGTGCGGCTGCGGTCGAATTTGCCGTCTCCTAGCCCGGCGTCGGCCAAAGCCTGGTCGGCGGCGTCAATCAGCATGAAATGCAGCGGGTTCGATCTGGCGATCTGCTTGGGCGGGATCTTGTGTTTCTTCCAATCGAAATCGAAATCGGTGATGAATCCGCCGCGCGGATGCGGGTTGCGGACGATCGGCATGGAGTGCTGCCGCCGCTCGACCTCTGGGTTCCAGCGATCGAGCGGTACTTCTGCCTTGGGATCGCGTCCTGAAGCCAGCAGCTCCCAGAAAGCATCGACGGTGTTGGCACCCGGGAATAGGGAGCCGGCACCGATTACAGCAATCGCTTGTGCGTGATCCGGTTCGGCAGGGGCCCCTGGGATAGATGCTGCCGCTGCCGGTGATTCTTCAGCCTTGTGCGCCTGCGGTGTTGGGAGAGGTCGTGCTGCTGCTGTCGATGTCTGATGCTGATCGACCACCACGTGCAGGTTCAATCCGCCCACACCGAAAGCGTTGACGCCTGCTCGGCGGGGGTGACCGTCATCGGGCTCCGGCCAGGCTTCCGGCTCCATGGGGAGATAAAACGGCGTCTTGTCCCAGTCGATTTCGGGACTCGGAGACTGGTAGTTAATAGCGGGCGGGACGATGCCGTGCTGCATTCCCAGCAACGTCTTGATCAATCCTGCCAGACCGGCCGACTCGAGCGTGTGTCCGATGTTGGCCTTCACACTGGCGACGGGAACCGGGTGTCGCAACAACGGGCCGAGTGATTCAACCAGCGATCTGACTTCAGTCGCATCGCCGAGGCGGGTTGAGGTGGCATGGGCTTCGATGTATTGCAGGCGGGAGGGATCCAGCCCGCCTTCATAGGCTCGGCGGATGGCTGCCACCTGCCCGTCTTGTCGGGGCGCCCAGAAGCTCTTGCCTCGGCCGTCCGACGACATTCCCAAGCCCCGAATCACGCCGCAAATCTGGTCGCCGTCGGAGACGGCCCGTTCGAGCGTCTTGATCAAGATGGCCGCGTAGCCATCGGAGCTGATCAGTCCGTCGGCCCGTGCGTCGAACGGGCAGGAACCGTTCGAGCTCATCGTGCCGGCCTGTGCGATCAGCACCAATTCGTACCACTTCCGTAGTGCTGCTCCGCCGACAATCGCCATGTCGATGCGACGCTGATGCAACGCCTGGGCGCCCAGCATCAGCGCCACGAACGAGCCTGCACAGGCGGCATCAGTCACCATCGAAGGGCCGCTAAGCCCCATCAGGCTCGACACGGCGGTCGCCCCGGCGTTGGCCGTCAGTTCGTTGATTTGGCAACCGGAGCGGTTGGGGAACTCGCCGCGGATCGACGCAATCACATCGTTGCCGACCTGTTGCTGAATCTCGGCGGGCAACCCCTGGAACGCGGGCAGTTCGCGCAAATACTCGACCATTTGTCCGGCGTACGTGTGGTACGCCAGATCGCACTGCAGGTCGGTCCCGCCTGACGTGTTCCCGATGAAGACGCCCGTGTTCGGATAGGGCAGGTCGAGCGGATCGTAGCCGGCGTGCCGGCAAGCGGCTGAGGCGACCTCGCATAACGTGAGATGGCCCAAATCGTAGCGGGAGGCGAACTCGTCGGTAATCGGGCAAATGTCGCGATTGATGGGGCGTAGCGGGACAACGCCGCCCACTCGTGAATACGAGGTACCGGGGTGGCCTTTGTCCGGGTGGTAGTACAGCTCGGGATCGAGACGGTCGGCCGGAAAAGCGGTGATGCCGCTGCGACCTTCGCGGAGCAGGTCCCAGTATGCATCCAGACCATCAGCGCCTGGGAATCGGCACGCCATCCCGACGACAGCCAACGGTGCAGTCTGGAAGTTCCGAGCCGTCATCGTGTGCCCTCACCAGCGAGTTATGACGCGGCATTGCGACCGCGTCATTCGCCAAACCGCAGTTCTCCCACACCAATGGTTAGCCGGCTCCAGTATAGGGAGACCTTCGGTCGCGCCGTAGCACGGCCAGGAGTCTGTGCTACTACGCGGTTCCGGAGGTTTCGAGCCGTCATCGCCTTCGATCACACATGGATGGCTGAGCCGCCATCGACTGTCAGCGTCTCTCCTTGGACGAGATCGCTCAGCGGGCTGGCCAGGAACAACACGGCATCTGCCACGTCCTCGGGCATGAGATCTCGACTGCCGACCATGCTCTTGTTGGTTCGCTCGGCGAACATTCGATCGGAGAACGGAATCTTGCGGGTGGAATCGGTCTCGACGAGTCCGGCTTTGACGACGTTGACGTTAACGCCCTTGTCGCCGACCTCCAGCGTCAGGTGCCGGGCGATGCTTTCCAGCGCCGCCTTGGAACCACCGATCAGCCCGTACATGGGCAGGGCCATATGCGAACCGTGGCTGGAAATGGCGACGACTTTGCCCCGGTCTTCACCTTGTTCCAACAGCGGCAGGCCGTGCTTGACCAAGGCCACCAGGGCCAGCACGTTGATGTTCATCGTGGTGTGGAAATGATTCGCCCGCGAGGCCAACAGCGGTCGAAAGCCGCCGGTCGCCGCATTGCTGACGATGATGTCGAGCTTCCCGATCTTCTCCTTGACGAAGTCCAACATCGACTCAACATCTTCTTCTTCGCCGACGTCGGCTTTGATCACCCAAGCGCGGCGGCCCAGCGCGGCGATACTTTCGGCGACTTCTTCGGCAGCGGCTCGGGACGTGACGTAGTTGAGAATGACGTCGGCGCCGGCTTGAGCGAATCGCAAGGCACAGGCCCGTCCGATCCCGCGCGAGCTACCCGAAACGAGTGCCACTTTTCCGGTGAGGTCGATCATAGTTGACTCCTATTTTTTGTTCGCTTCTGCCCGAGTTTGGTTTCAATTCGTCGGATAGTTTCCAGATGTCAGCTCTGGTCTTGGTTCAAGATCTGTGGTGCATAGACCGTGTCTTCGGCGACGACGACGTTGCGGTAGCCGTCGACGTCCATCAAGACGCCCCCGTCTTCTCCGAACACGCTGAAGTCGAACTGGCTGATGTCCCCTTCGCGGCCCAGGTAGTGCAGGTAGAGCGTGCAAGTCTCGCCGGGGCGAGGCATGCGGAAGAACCGCAAACGATCGATGCCCTGCGGAATGGCCACCACGCCGCCGAAGACCACCCACAGTCCCAACCCGCAGGCGAAGAAGCAGCCATCCAACACGGCGGAAGGAACGGTCCAGCCGACTCCGCCACGATGTCCGGGCACTTCACCCGGTTCCGGAGCGGTGATCCGAGCCCAGGCTTCGCTTGTTTCTTCCTTCCCGGTGAAGTCCTTCAGATAGCGGAAAATCGGTCCGTGATACATCACCAGGTCGTCATCGGGATAGCCGACGTCGGCCCATTCGGCATCTGTCGTGGGAAGTTCGCGGATGGGCGATTCTTCATCGAAGCTCACAACGCCCTTCAAGTAAGGACGGTCGGCCAACAGCAGACGTCCCTTGCTGTTGTAAAAGTCGGCAGTCAGCTCCGAGGTAATGCCGCCGGCGCCCGCGGTGGCGCGAAGTCGGCCGGTCTGCGGGTCATCGGTCAAGAACCGCAAGCCGTTTTGAATCTCGAGGTTGGTGACCGTCACGGACTTGTGACTGTTTCCATCCAAGGTGAGGGCTGCCTCGATCAGCGACTCAATGCCGACGACGACGGGCAGCAAGGGCCGGCCCTTGAATCGATGCTGCTGCAGGAATACGTCTTTGGTCGGATCGAAGTGGACTTCTGCCGTCAGGCTGTCGTCATTCTTCTCAGCGACGGCGTCAACCAGCGGCAGCCGCGCGGCTGCGGTGTTGCCCACAACCTGCTCGCTGGCGGCTGCCGGCGCTGCGGTCTGCGTTGCCGACTGCTCGAGAGCCGCGGGCGGCAGGCCCATGGCGGCGTCTTCCTTCAGTTCGGTGACGATGACCTCAGCCTCAGGCAGCCCGGCAGTCAGTTCTTGAATCAAGTGCCGCGAACCCTCGGCCGACGGCATGAACTTAATGTCGTGAAGCTTGCGAATGTGCTGCGATTCGGGACGCACAGCCATGCCGACGTCGTCCCAGGCGTGCCAGTGGAAGCAGGCGGTGCGACATCTTGGTCGCAACTGGCGATACCAGGCCGCCAGCTTGGCGAGCATATCGTTGGCGGCACAGTAGTCGGTCTGGCCCACTCCGCCGAACCGGCCGCTCACGCTGCCGAACAGCGCGAAGCAAACGATCGGATCATCCAGCGTGAGTTCCATCAGATTGGCCGCTCCATCAACCTTGGAGGCCAGCGTCCGCTCAACAAACCCGGGTTGCTTCTTGTCGAATCGAGAAGCCTTTTCGAATCCTGCCCCATGCAACAAGCCGGTAATCGGCCCGTCTGCGGCGCGGACTTCTTCGAGCACGCTCGCCAGTTTGTCGCGGTTAGAGATATCGCAGGCGTGGTAGACCGCCTTGACACCGGCGTCGGCGAACGAGCGGAGCGTTTGTGAGATTTCGAGCGATTTTTCGAAGCGACTCCAGGCGTCTGCGGGCCTCTTCTCTCCGTTGGCCAGAGCCTCTTTCATGATGACGCCGCGAAGTTCTTTCAGTTCCTCAGCCGATAGATTGTGATACGTTTCCGGGACTTCCGGCAGCGGGCTGGAACCGATGAGGTGCAAGGTCAGGCCGTATTGCATGGCCAGCTCTTTGGCAACGCAGGCCGTTACACCCCGGGCACCGCCGGTGGCCACGATCGTTCCCACAGTGGGGGCGTCGACGGGCGGCAGGTCTTCGGAACGTTCTGGGACAGGTCGTAAGACAAAGCGTTTCCAGTCGAAGTAACCGACTTCAACCTCGGATTCGTCGATCGCCAGTTCCCGGCAGATGATCGAAGCCAGGTCCGCATCGGACGTTTCCGTATCGGCATCGATGACCTTGATGCGAAAGCTGGTCGGTTGGCCTCCCTTGCGGGGTGTCAGGTCCAACTCCATGCGGACGCCCTTGAGCAATCCACACAAGGCACCACTCTCGACGTTCCTCACGCGGCCGGAGAGCCCAAAGTCGCCCCCCAGCGTCACGGCGGCGGCCAGAGTGGCCCGCTCGAGCAACCCCGCCTCGTTGACCAGCTGATACCACCGCTGGGTCACGAGGTAAGGAATGGTAACTCCCAGATGACGGCGCTGCTGCCAGGCACCCTGTTCGAGTGTGGTGACGGCGTCTGAGTCGTGGGCCGTCATCAGGAACAGGTGCGGCGCCGCGGCCGTATTCCAGACGGCGTCGAGTGCGGCCAGCACTTCATCTTCATTGGCGACGTTCGGCAGGCGGTGGACAGTCAGACCCTGACGTTCCAACTGGGCGTGCAGCGCGTCGGCGGCGGAATTGTGTCCCAGAATGACGGCGGGCCCGCTGGCTTCAAACGTGTTGTCGCCGGCGGCCGGTGTCTCGACAGACCGGACGACACAGCGGTAACAGACGTCGGACGTATCAAACGCCTTTGCCTCGGAGTAGGCGCTGGCGAATTGTGCCGGCGTCAGCTCGCTGGTGGGACGCTTGGTGGCGGCGGCACCCGCTTCAGCGTCGTCTTGCGACTGCTGCTTTCGCGTTGCGACGGTCGATACTTCTGGCGCCAGAGCTTCGGTGTCGGAAAACAGCTTGTCAAACTCGAAGCGGAGATAGTCGTCCTGATGGCCGTTCGCGGACGGGCCGCTGGTGACCCACAACGCCCGCTGACCCGGCTGGAACACGACGCTCATCTGGTTGTCCACCCGCCGCACCGTGTTCAGCGTGGGCGCGTCGTCCTCTAGTTGGCGATTCGGGTCGAAGCGGTCGCGAAGCGCCTGTTGGGCACGGGTGACGTCGATTTGTTGTTGTGATTCGGTGTCGAGCAGTTCCCGCAAGCGGTTCAACCGATGTACCGAATGTGCCGGGGACTCGCCCCCAGCGGTTCCCAGCAGGCGGTGATTGGCACCGATGACCTGCGGAGGCGAATCTTGCACTTCGATCGTGTTCCCGTCGTATTCGACGTAGCACAAACGATCGCTGGCGTGATCGCTGAGACAGAGACTAAAGGGAACGCTGCCGGGATTGGCTCGAATGATTTCGAGCGCGTCTTCGATCTGCCGGGCACTCTCCAAGATCTGCTTGACCAACACGGTCACTAAACTGCCCTGGAAACAGTTCGGTTGTGTTTGCAGGTCGAGCAAGGCCGTCGTGGTGACGGCCAGACCGTCGGCATTGATGCCGTTTAGACTTCCGACCTGACCAGGAACTGTAAACGTCAGATGCGCCAGCCGGTCGGTTGGCCGCCTCACACAGATCGATCGACGCAGGCAGTCATTCACGCCGACGGCCGAGCGCAGATCCTCGTTGACCCCGTGCAGCAGCCCTTCGTTCGTGAACCGCGAGGTGACTGCGAAGTGAGCCCCGCCTGCGCCGGCTTCCAAGTAGAGCCGCAGGTTGTGTGCAATCAGACTAGACTCGCTGACTCCAGCACCGGCGGCAATGCCTCGAAGCTCTTCGAGTTCAGACTCTCCAAAATATGCCTCTGGATTAGCGGTCGCCTGCTCGAAGCTGACGATGTGATCCCAACGCGTGCCTGCCAGGTCGGCGTAACGTCGCAACACCTGGCGGATCGGCTCAGACAGGGCGCGGCCATGCTGAAACCCCATGTCGTAAGCGCTGCCGGAAACTCGCAGCACACTCATGCCGCCGTGACCGACTGGAATGAGCGTCCAGGTTGCCTGCTCGCTGGTGGCGGCTGCCGTATCTGACTCGAGTGCCGCCGAAGAGAGCCGCAGTAATGAGTCGTCATCTCGTCCGTCCAGTGCGCCGGTGGTTTCGACGCAGGCACGAACGAAGACCAGCTGTTCCAAGCCGTCACGTTTGGCGTGGTCGCAGCCGATGTAGGGAATGGAGTCGTTACCGAGAATGCGGCGGTGCAAGCCGGTGAGCACCTGCTTGGGGCCCACCTCGACCAAGACGCTGGCTCCGTCGGCCACGAGCCGTTCGACCAGTTCGGTGTAGCGAACTGGTTCGGTCATCTGGACGACCAGGTTGTTTCGAATGTCGGCCGGATCGGCCACATAGCGGTTGGTCACACTGCTAAGCAGCGGAACGCGAGGCGGGTCCAATTCGATGTCTTCAAGCGCACTTGCGAATGGTTGTTTTACGCCATCCATCAACGGCGTATGGAACGCCGCCGGCACGTCGAGCAACACTGCTTTGTGGCCTTCTACTTCGACGCGAGCGGCGATGCGCTGCACTGCGTCGGCATCTCCACCAACAACGGCCTGGTCGGGAGCGTTGTGATGCGAAACGAAGACGCGCCCTTCGTCGTCGTCGCAGAATTGTTGTAAGACTTCAGCAGAGGCCGAGGTCGACAGCAGCACTCCGGCTGCGCCACAGCCTTCGATGGCCGCACAACGGGCCTTTGTTGCTTGCGCCGCTTGTTCGTAACTCCAGGCGCCTGAGGACACCAGGGCGGCCAATTCGCCGAAACTGTGGCCAGCCACGCGATCCGGTCGCAGCCCCATCGCCTCCAGAGCCGCATACATGATGGTATCGGCGGCCAACAGAGAGAGTTGTGTCAAGTAGACATCGCTGCCAAGCGCTTCCCCGTCTTGCCAGGCGAGACTGGAAAATGTCGGCAACTCAAGTGCCGACATGACGGCGTCGACCTGACGTGCGGCATCGGCTGCGGGTGCAAAGTTGTCGACCAGCGTCCGGAACATGCCGGCGTACTGCGAGCCTTGTCCGGGGAACAAGAACGCCACCTGCGGCCGTTCGCTAGGCAGGTTCCAAAAGATGCCCTTTTCGGCCAACAACGGTCGCGCCGCCGGGTTGGCGATCTGCTTGGCCGCCAGAGCTGCCTTTGTCTTCAGTTCGTCTGCGGTGGAAGCCACGATGGCCATCCGGAAGCTGCCGGCCGGATACAATTGCGCCACGGAATCAGCCAGTCCCGTTGCCGCTGCAAGACAGTCGCCGGCATGCAAGGCAATGTCGGTTGCGCGTTCGGCAAGATTCTCGAGCGTCTCGCCGCCGGCTCGCACGATCCGCCACTCGCCAATGTCGCCATGTGATTGCGGTGCTTGGGCCGGAAGGGCCTGAACCGCTTTCGGTGCAACCGGTGCGCGCTGGGCGCCTTCGACCAGCATGTGATAGGCAAGTTTGTATTGAGAATAGCAGTTGATGCCGGCGATCAAACGCCCGTCGTCCTTTGGTGCCAAAAGCGACGTTGGCGAAGTCGAGGCGTCCAACACGTCCTTGTGAGCGGTCAATGACTCCACCGGCGAGTTCAGGGCGATGTTTGGCGGCATCTCGGCGTGATTGAGTTCGCCCATCGCTTTAAGCAGCGACGCCATTCCAGAAAAGCCGCCCACGTGGCCGATCTGTCCGCTGAATGTGCCGATCTGTTTGGTTAGTCCGGTCGATTCTCCGCCGTAGGAGTCGGCCAGCGTTTCGAGTTCTTCTTCAGCGACATCGGGCATCCCCGGCGCGCCGGATTCGATCACAACCACGTCTTCTGGCTTGAGCCGCGCCGTCTCGAGCCCGTTGGCAATCGCTGATTGCAGCGCTTCTGAGAGCGCGTCGGCCCGCGAGACCCCGATGCTGCGAATGATGCCGTGAATCTGGTCGCCGTCGCGTTCGGCGTCTGAGAGACGCTTGAGCAACACCACGCCCACGCCCTCTCCGGGAAACATGCCGTTGCTGCTGGAATCGAGCGGGTTGCAGGCCGCCCCTTCAGCCAACATCCCGGATCGCTTGATCATGCAGAAGGTGGCGGCGTCCATGGCCCGGTGGCCGGAGGCACAGACCATGAGGTCGCAATCGCCGGCCCGCAGCAGGTCGATGCTGGCGCTCAATGCGGCCATTGAGGATGCATCTCCCGCATCCACGGCCACCGCGCCGCCCATCAGATCGAACGTCTTAGTAATCCGCGAGGCAAGCGTACTGGCGGTGAAACTTCCGGTCTCGTCGATCAAGGCCGGCAGGTGCTTCAGCAGCACGTCTTCGTAACGCGCGGCGAGTTCGGCGATCTGCTCTTCGGCGATTCCACGGGTTCTCAAAACCTGGGCCAGCGTTCGCTTGAATTCGGGCAGCCGCAGACCCATCTGCAGCTGATTTCCGAATTCGGCGCCGAAGATGGTGCCCACCATGGCGCCTGTGCGCATCTTGTCGACCGGCTTCTCGTGATACCCGGCGTCGGCAAAAGCTTGATCGGCGGCATCCAGAAACATGAACTGCAGCGGATCGGCACTCGACACCTGCTTGGGCGGAACTTTGTGTTTCTTCCAGTCGTACTCGAAGTCGGTGATGAAACCACCGGTGCGGTTTGCCGTCAGCCATTCGGGGTCGGTTTCCCCTTCAGTACGCGGCCACCGCTCTTGGGATGCTTCGGTGCGGCAATCGCGTCCCGAATGCACCATGTCCCACAAGGCTTCAATCGTCCGTGCGCCGGGCAGAATCGCACCACGGCCGACGATGGCAATGGGTTCGTGCCGCTGGGCGTCGAAGTCTCCGTTTGTCGGGGTGGCGCTCACCAGGGCCTGGCTGGCTTGCGGAACGTGCTCGTCGAGTACGACGTGGACGTTCAGGCCGCCGATGCCGAATGCGTTGACGGCCGCACGACGCGGACGATCCGGACCCGGCGGCTGCCACTCCAAAGGCTGCAGCGGCACGTAGAACGGCGCCTGGTCCCAATCGATCTTTTGATTCAGTTGTTCGATATTGATTTGAGGCGGGATGACGCCATGCTGCATCGCCAGCACGGTCTTGACCATGCTGGCCAATCCGGCTGTTTCCAACGTGTGTCCTACGTTGGCCTTGACGCTGCCGACAGGAATCTTCGTGCCTGCGGGTATTACGCCAGACAAGGCATTGGTTAGCGCTTTCATCTCGGTAGCGTCGCCGACCTGCGTGGAGGTGGCGTGCATTTCGATGAATTGCAGATCGGCTGGTGAGATGTCGGGGCCGTAGGCGCGGCGAATGGCTTCGACCTGGCCTTCCCAACGCGGCGCCCACAGGCTCTTGCCTTTGCCATCGGACGAGACGCCGATGCCGCGGATCACCGCTTGAATCGGATCACGATCGGCCAGCGCCTTCGCGAGTGTTTTGACCACCAGGATGATGTAACCTTCGGCAGCGACCAGGCCATCGGCGTTTTCGTCGAACGGGCGGGACCCGTGCTGGCTCACCGATTGGGCGGCCGAGAACAACGTGAGCGTGTCGACGCTACAGCAACTGGCCGCACCGACGATGGCGGCCTCAATTTGGCCCAGTTGCAGGGCGCGGCCCGCGTGTCCCAGGGCCCGCATGCCCGAAGCGCAGGCGGCGTCGAACGACATGCCGGGACCGCTGAGCCCCAAGGCCCGCGAAATCAAACCCGGTGCGTGATATGCGTTGGACCACAGCTTCACGAGTTTGTTGTCTGCGGCCGTTTCGGCGCGCACCTGTTGCACAATCTCAGCCGTAACGGCTTGCGACTGGTCGCCGAGCAGCTGGTCGAAGCCTTCGACTTCATGCAGCAGTGGCGCCGTCTGACTGACTTGCCCACCGTACAGCATTTTGCCGATTTCGACGCTGGGTGGTGTGTGCCCGGTATAGACGCCGATGTGTCGCTTCTGCATCGCGAACGGATCCATTCCCGCATTGCGGCACGCCGAGACGGCCACATCCAGCAGCTTCAGGTGGACCTTGTGCGAGCTTTCGATCAACTCGTCCGAAATCGGACAACAATTCGGATCGAAGGGACGATCGCTGGTGATGCCGCCCAACGTCGTGTACGACTTGGTACGGACGCCTTTGCGAGGATCGAAGTACAGGTCGCGATCCAAGCGGTCCGGCGGCAATTCACCGAGATCGGTTCGGCCTTCACTGAGGAGTTGCCAGAATTGGTCCAAGCCGTCTGCTCCGGGCAGACGGCAGGACATTCCGACGATTGCCAAAGGAATGTCGGCGACGTGATGCATTCTTAGGTACCCAGCCTGGTTGAAAGTCCCCTGATTGCGATCTCGCACGGCGGTTGGCAGAACCGGCCTTCAGTTTCCCCGCTGAAGACCGCACCTCAGCCGTGTTGTGCCCCGAGTTCGCTATGAACCGACTTGAGCCGAAGCAGTTGCTCCGCCCACCGCAGCCTTCTCGAGAAAGTCGACTACGTGCCCCAATGTCGGAAAGTCATCGAGAGTCAAGTCTTCGTTGATCTCGACTTGAACGTCCATCTGGTCGGCCAATTCGGCCACCATCTGTGCCTTTTTGATACTGTCGATCCCGAGGTCGGCTTCGAGGTCGGCATCCAGCTCAACCATCTCCTCGGGATAGCCGGTCTGCTCGACGACGAAGTCGACTAGAAACTTCTCCAACTCTTGGCGATTCAGCGACATCCCACCGCTTTTACGCGGAGCAGCGGGTGTCGCGACGGCTGTTGCAGCCGGAGCCGCTTGCACGACCGGAGCTGGTTGAACCACGGGAGCCGCTTGGGCCACAGGAGCCGGCTGTACCGGCGGAGCGGTCACGACAGGAGCCGCGGGAGCCGTTTGAACGGGAGCCGGTACGGGCTGTGCTGGTGCGGCGGCAGGCGCAGCCGGTGCTGAAGTCTGTTGCGGAGCCGGCGCCTGGGCCGATGCAGATCCACCCGTTGCAGCTTGCTCCAAAAAGTCCACGACGTGTCCCAACGTGGGGAAGTCATCGAGAGTCAGGTCTTCGTTGATTTCGACTTGCACGTCCATCTGGTCGGCCAGTTCGGCCACCATCTGTGCTTTCTTGATGCTGTCGATGCCCAAGTCGGCTTCCAGGTCGGCATCCAACTCGACCATCTCTTCGGGATAGCCGGTCTGTTCGACGACAAAGTCGACCAGGAACTTTTCCAATTCCTGGCGATTCAGCGACAGCCCGCCCGATTTCTTCGGGGCGGCCGGCGCCGGTGTGCTAGCGGCAGCCGCGGCCGGAGCCGGTGTGCTTGCAGCAGCCGGAGCGGGTTGAGCCACAGCCACTGTTGGTGCCGGTGCAGTCACAGCCTGTGCGACAACTGGCGTTGCGGCGGGGGCGGTTGTCTGTTGCGGAGCCGTTGGCGCGGCAGAGGCCGTTCCACCAGATGCAGCCTGCTCCAAGAAGTCGACGACGTGTCCCAATGTGGGGAAGTCGTCGAGCGTCAAGTCTTCGTTGATCTCGACCTGCACGTCCATCTGGTCGGCCAGTTCGGCCACCATCTGTGCCTTCTTGATGCTGTCGATGCCCAAGTCGGCTTCCAAGTCGGCATCCAACTCGACCATCTCTTCGGGATAGCCAGTTTGTTCGACGACGAAAGCGACCAGGAACTTTTCGAGTTCTTCGCGATTCAGCGAGAGCCCCCCACTCTTCTTGGGTGCGGCGGTGCTTGGCGCTGCGGCCGCAGTTGGAGCGGGTGCTGCAACTGCGGGCTTTGCCGCGGCAATTGGTTGTGCCGGGGGTGCAACGATGGGAGCCGCAACGGCAGGAGCTGCGGCATGCGTGGCGCCATTGTCTTGTGCCTTGGGCGTCTTCGCGACGGCCGGCGGAGTCTGTGCGGCCGGTGCCTTCGCTGCTGCTCCACCTGCGGAGGCCTGCGACTTCTGTCGCATGCGTTCCTTGCGGCGGAGTGTGGCGTCGAAGTGAACGATTCGTGCGGCGCCGTTGCCGAGTACGGATTCGTTTGCCTGTGAACTCGAATGACTGGATGAACTCACTTGTGTGCTCCAGATGGATCCAGAAATCGGATGCAATTCAGAGATGTGTCTAGATGGCTCGCTCGAGAAACCAAACTCGCAGCCAGCCGGTGCTCTTATGCCTTTTTCTGCGCGACTTTCGCCAGAATTCCTCTCAGTTGTTCGGGGGGCAGACCGTTGCCCTCGATCAGCAAGCGTCCGGTGCGTACTTCCTCTTCAACGCTGGTCTGCTCCTCGGCCAAGCGCTTGAACGTTTGCGAGTTCATGTAGAACCGGGCCGTGCACTTCGAATGAATTCCCGGCACGACCGAGACGGGCTGGCCGTCCTTGACCTGCACGGCCCACTGGCCGCCTCCCAAACCGTTGACCTGCAAGCCTAGCTGAATGTCTGCTGCTTCAGCATCGGTGGACGCCAAGTCCGTCAGGTGGTCGGCTGCATCGAATTCGGGTTTGACGACGGGTGGCTTGGGCCAGCCAAAGTTGGATTCGATCGCGTATTCGCACATTCTGCGAAACATCGTGTCGTCCAGCTCCGGACAGCGAAGATGCGGAGCGATAGTCTGTGTATTCGTGCTGTCGAATTCCGGATCGTCTCCCCAATACGAGCGATAGACTTCCATCTGCTCGAGGAAGAATCGTTCGAATTCACTCCAGTCGACGTTGGTCGCCTTGGCCTTGCTCTTGATCCGCGTGTACTTGAGGAACATCTGCTCCATGACGCGCTGGAACACTTCGACGGGCACGGGACGCCTGGGCGTCAGGTGGTATGTCTGGCGGTGATGCTCGGGATTGGTGTAGACGTGCGTCATCACTGCCGAGACCCAGTCGACGGGCACGAAGTTCTTGCGCTCGTTGCCGGTCAACCGCAAAATCTCGCGAAGGCGTTGGCTGCCCAGCTTGATTCCCGTGACCACCATTTCCTCAGGCACGTCCAAGCCGCCGGTCTGTGTGATCAGCGACGAGACCAGCTTCAACGGCACATAGAAACCGTGGTACGTCGTCGTGTAACCATCTTTGGAGTCGCCGAGGATAATTCCTGGGCGATACACGGTGAGGCCGTCGGGAAAGTCGGCGGCCCGCACCATTTGCTCGGATTCGAATTTGCTGATTTCGTAGTCGTTGCCGTGCTCTTGCCCGACGTCCAACTCGCTTTCGAAAATCCGGCCACGCCTGAGTCCACATACATATGCGGTTGAGACGTGATGGAACTGGCGGATGTCGGCCTGGCTACAGAACTCGAGTACGTTCTGCGTGCCGTTCAGGTTCGAAATGTACGGTTCGGTGTCTCGACCATCGCCTTGGAATGTGAGACTGGCCGCATTGTGCATGAAGGCGCTGCAATTGTCGCGCGCCCAGCGAACCCCATCCGCTCCCAGACCCAAGTCGGGCGCGGATAGATTCCCCTCAAACACGACTGGACGCGGCAATGCGTGCCCGGCCTGTTTTTCCCAGCGTTCCAGAAGGCTCTCGACGCGCTGTCGGGCACTCGCCCATTTCGTCCCACGGACCAACAGCGCCAGCTTGGTTCCCCGAGCCAGCAGGTCACGCGTAAGGTACGAACCCAACAGTCCCGTCGCACCAGTCAGGAAAAGGTAGCCCATCCCTCATCACCTGATTGCGACTCACCACCATCCGTGGCTCATCAATTGATAACCAGCCGTGAGGACTGCGCCGATTCCGTGACCGCAACGACCCCCATGACCACCCAGCAATCGCCGCTAATCCCAATCAGCAACAGCGATTACCTTCCCCAATGAAGCCCGAATATACTCGTCTCACGAGCCGGTATCAAGAACTCAGCCCCATCATCTCCCCTAGATTGTCTGATTGGAAGGGTCGCGGTGCGATCCTGCGGGCTGTGATGATTGTGATGCGAGCGGAGAGCCAAGAGCAAAGGGCTGAAGCAGTAGGGGTACCCTCGGGACATGAGTTTACGTTGTCTTTTGTTCACAGCAATTGCTCGAATCCCG